>Ga0315279_10000158_pt1 | contig 145958 bp, 142 predicted proteins | sample YL17G06_20_MG_FD_203694 | JGI IMG/M metagenome (GOLD analysis project Ga0315279, IMG submission 203694) | Sediment microbial communities from Yellowstone Lake, YNP, Wyoming, USA - YL17G06_20 | ecosystem: Environmental > Aquatic > Freshwater > Lake > Sediment | place: USA: Wyoming | collected... | reverse complement strand
TCAAGGGTCTCGTGTTCATCTTGATGTCCCGCTAGGATTCACCTCCTAAGCTTGGACTTCACTCAAGAATACGAGACCCCAATCCAAAAATAAACATTAGCTAATTTAGGGACAAGCCAGCGCGCTAAGACCGCGACGACAAATACATCTGCAAAGTAGCACAGACTGCCCAAGAAGCAGTTCAACTAGTAGAGTTGGGCTTTGAATACGTGACCGGTGAGTACCATGACGGCGGCAAACTATTCAAGAAGCAAAAACTGTTATACCTCGGCTCTTAAAGCTAAAATGGCTTGTAGTCCAGGTCTAAAGGCCCGTAGCCTAGGCTGGATTAGGATGCTGGCCTTGCTTTCAGTCTTCTTTTCATCAGAAATAGAGTTTTCATTGTCCATTCTTCTTTTCCTCCCTAATCTGCACTTCTATTGTAGTTCGACTGATCTTAAATAGCTTGTGATCAGACATACTGTGCATAGAACAATCGTATTTCGATGAAAAACTTCAGACTCCTGTTCTTAAGAGACCTGGCTTGTTAGTCTCAATCGGGGGGATGGTCTTTCCTTGTTGTCTGTTGTGTTTGGGGAAGCACTTTTTCCCTTAGTATAGAGAAACGATTAATCAGATGCGAAATCATTTCCTCGATCTTTTTCGGCTTGAAACCTAACTCCCTCAACAAGCATAATTGCAGCAATATATTTAGTCGTAAAGTCAACTTGTAAAGTTCCTCGCCCTTTACTGCTTTTTCTTCCAGCTTCTTGTCATAATGAGTAAGATAATTCCTTGTATCCACAGCGTTCCTGATGAATACCTCTTTGTCATGTATTATGTCTTCAAGGGATTTTGGAATGTCTCCAAGAAACCTTTCCAGTCTCATTCTCAAAGTAGGCTCATTACTATAGTTCAATTTCGTTTTGAGCCATGTTCTGTATTCATCAGGAGCATAATCAAGAATCTTTCTAATTCTCTTTCGATGTTCAGCCCTTGGGAGTTCATATCCTTTCATCGTCCTTCTTAAATAGGATTCCAGTGCCTGCACGAAATTAAGAAACTCGGTCGTAAGATAGATTCTCGATATGTAAAGAGTCCCAAAAAAGAGATCAAATACTGGCTCTAGAAGTTCGGTCTTCTTGAACCAATTCTTTAACAAAGTTTCAAAGTGCTCGGAAACATTCGTGAAGGTGAATAGCATCTCCCAAGATCTCAGTTTATCTTCCGTTGCAGCCGCTGCATATGATCTAGAGAATACTTTCACATATGATCCAGATTTTTTGGGGATGCCTTCAATAGAAAGAGGATATGTTGGTTTCATCATTGCTAGAGTTAGAAGATTCTGCACATGATATATGGTATTCCAATAGTCATCTAGTGTTGCTGATGGCGATAGCGTTATTCCAATCAAGACTCCCTGCTTGATGTACATCTCCTTTTGTGGTTTTGAAAAGGGCGATCTGGTTACTGAAAAGCTTATGCTTATTTTGAGACTCTTGCTGACATTGAAATGTAGATCCTCAGGTTTGGCGTATTTTATGGAATCAAGTTTGTAAGGTGGTGTTGAATCGAATCCCGAGACATCCACCCAATCATCTACATGGAGAAAATTGATCCAAATGCTTTTGAATCGAATGTCTTTGGGCTTTTCAAAATGAGCACCCAGCAAGACTTGCCTTACTAGGATTTCAACTCCAAACGTTCTAATGGACTCATGAAGGTATTCGTTTATTTCCTTTACAGTGCAGTCTATTAGTGTTATCTTCTCTCCACCTGAAGACAAGCCAAGAATGATCTTGAAGGTCATTGTCTCTGGTATCTTCAGAGTATTTCTTTTGTACATAACAAGCTTGAGTGTTCCTCCTTCGCTACGCTTGAATGTCAACGTTCCCTGCAATTTGGATCTAGGATGATCAGGTACCCACCATATACCAGCGTATTCAAGATGCTCGTTTGTCAAGATGACTGCCACTTTTTTTCCTCGATGCTTTTTCTTTGTTTTGATGGATACTGTCAATTTCAGTTCTTATGACTTATGGAGAAATCCTATGCGTGTGATAAAAATCTTCATGGGACTCCCTGAAATCTCCATTCGAGAAAAGAGTCAAGCTTGGTGAATAACCTAATCGCTTTCTCATATTGCTCTCTCAACGTGACTAGAGTCTTTTCTATGGCAGGGCTTAGGGTTTGGTTATGAAAATCGGAATCTCTATTTTTCTTACGTAGTCACTAGCGTTATTATATATCCATTGAACGAAATCACTAACAGCCCTAGCTTGTTCAAATCGATTTTTGGTAGAAGGATGCCAAACCTTCACGAAATCCGCATTGTCTTCATACTGCATCAAAAATCGAACTTTTCCATGATGTTGTGAATGCGTCCAGACATAACCATCTGGAGAACTTTTCCACGTTCCTCTAGCTCCAAATTCATCTCTTATCTTGTTAGCCAAATCCATGAACCATTTCTTTTTAACCTTTCTTCTGAGATAGACTTTTATTTCAACCAATTCTGTTTACACCTTAAAATGAAATCTTATTGCTAAAGTTATTAGTTTTTCTGTCTCGGTCTTGGAACTGCCCTCTGTAATGACAACCGCTCTGGCTCTTAACAAAGTTTCACGCTAGTGACAAATTGAAGGAAAAGCTATGTTCTTCTAGTTTGTCTTCTGTTGCTGTGCAGATTAAGGATTTCTGTCTTTGAGGTTTTGTTGGATATTCACAAGTTTTTAAACCAAAAGCAACCCTTCCATGTATTAGGAATGGGAATGAGCAACGAATCAACTCCCAAGAAAACCATTCTACCTCCTAGAAGAGGCTTCTTATTTACGGAAGAGCAACTCTATAAACCAATCAAAAATGCATTGCAGATACAGTTTGAGAGGTTCGTAGGGTCTGAAGGAAAGGTTCATTTGTATATCACAGCTAACGGACATTTTCCTGAGGAATTGAAGGAAGCACTTGATGACAAGGCTCTAGGCATCCTCAGAATCGAAAAAATGATTCCAGACATTGTAGGTTTCCTGCAGAAAGACCAATACAACAAAGACTTAGTAACAGTTGAAATAAAGCCAGATAGAATAACGATTAACGATATTTGGAAAGCAAGGCTCTATGCAGAAGTTCTTAATGCCAAATACGGCATCATCATTTCTCCGAAGAAATTACAAGAGGAAATCAAGAGATTCCTTAGAGACAGAATCAGCATTACATATCGTAATTACAATTCTTTTGTGATTGTCCAATTTGACACAGAAAGGAACGATTTCAAATTCGATGAGAAACTATATCCTAAAACACCTGAACCTTTCTCCGATGCATTCAATATGGCAAAATTCGTCAACTTCAATAGTGGATGATTTCCCTCATTGGAATGGATAGTCAAGATTTGCGGGTGAGTCAGTTCTCATTTTATTACATGTTTCACGTGAAACATTGATAGTTGTTTTCTTGCTTCCAGAAAATCAGGATAAATCAATTCCACGGTCTTCCAGAATTTCTTGGTGTGTCTTTTGTTTGCTACATGTGCCAATTCATGCGCAAGTATATACTTCAATGCACTTTCTGGCAGAGCTACTGCATTGAGTTTTATGATGACCTTGTTTCCTTTCAGTTTGGCTATTCTCCATTTTTTGCCGTCAATGTTTTCTTTGATCTCAAAGTCAAAGTCTCCAAAAAGCTCAATTTTCCCTTCGGCTTTGATGCTGTCGTATGTTTTCAGAAGCTCGGCATACAGTATTTGAGCCAAGAACTCTCTCAGCAGTGTTTTGGTGGTCTTCTTGTGTCTGTTTACTATGATTGTGTTGCTTCTATGTTCAATAGTGTCTTCGTTAGATTTCTGTTCTTTTAAGATGTACTCTTGTCCTAGGATAGTCATTTGCTTCATTGTGTTTTCTCCAGTGCATTGATTATTTCGTCTGTTAGGTCGTCTATTTTGTTCTTGTGTTCTTTGAACTCTGAGAGGAGCATTAGTCTGGTTTCTGCTTTGACTTTTCTTCTTATGTCTCTTTGATTCTGCCAGTTTTTGAAAAGTAGTTTTCTGCTTTCCAAGTGAGCTAGGAGTTTCGCGATGAAACCTATGGTTTTCTGTTTGTCTGTTTCTGGCAGAACTATTTTGATTGCTTCATAGAGTGGATAGTTTTCCTTTCCAATTTCTGACTCTTCTTTTTTCCATTCAACAATTTTCTGTGAGAAGGTTACCATTTTCTGTATTGCTTCTTGGGTTTCCAATTTTCTTGTTCTCAGCTGTTCATAGGCTCTTTCCACTTCTCTGCCCAAGTTCATGAAGAAAGGTGAGTTAGGATGCTGTCTGGCTTCAACCAGAATGCTGGGAACAAAGTCTATTGGAGCACCAATGGGCTTTGGAGCTATCTTCTTCAGAAGTTTAATGTATTCTTGGTCTATTGCCAGAGGCTGATATGTTGCGTCTATTTCTTTTGTGTCTATGGTTTCTTGGATTAGCTGCATTGTCTTCTTTGAGAGTTCTCCAATCTTAAGTTCATCCACTTGGGCTTGCAGGAACTTCTTATAGTAAGCAACATAGACTTTTATCAGCCAAGTGTAATCCAGCAGATAAGGCCTGAGAAATGGGTCTCCTCTAAGCATCTCATAGGATTTCATCAGGCTTCTAATATTGTCTTCAAACTTGCTGGCTGTTTCCAAGTCTGCAAGAAGGTCTAATGCACTCTCTAAGCTTTCTCTGGTGTTTTCTTTCTTGACAGCGTTGAATATCTCTAAGGCCTGAGCCAGAAGCTGTTTGAATTCTTCCTTCTCTTCATCAAGCTTTCTTATCACAATCCTCAAGGCTTTAGAGTCTTGAGCCTCAAACTTCTCAAAGGCTTTCTCAAGCTCTGCCAAGATGCCAATGTAGTCAACTATCAATCCAAATTTCTTGTTAAGGTATGGTCTGTTGGTTCTGGCTATTGCTTGCAGCAGCCTATGCTCTTTGAGTGGCTTGTCAAGATACATTGTCCAAAGGTTGGGAGCATCAAACCCAGTGATGAGCATGTCAGTTACAATGAGAATCTTGGGTTCTTTCTTCGTCTTGAAGTTCTCAACTATCTTTCTGTGAATTTCCTTGACATCTGAAGTCTGATATTTCTCCTTCAGCTTCTCAAAGTAGGTTTTGATGATGGGTTTGTCATTCTGGCTGAACGTCATCACTATTTCAGAAGTGCTTTCTGGCAGAATCTTGTCAATGGAGTTCTTGTATAAGACACATGCTTCTCTGTCAATTGTGACTAGCAAGGCTTTGAGTTCTGTTGGCTCAACAATCTCTCTGAAGTGCTTAACAGCGTCGTCTACTATCTTACCAATCCTTTTTGGTTCTTTGACAAAGGCTTTGATTACACTGACTTTCTTGCTCAGAGCTCTCTTTTCATCTGAGGATAAAGGCTGTATTTCTTCTTCTTCAAACTTTGCGAATTCTTGCAGTTGCTCTGGCTGAAGATGGTAGTCTGGTAGCCTTGGCTCATAGTTCAGTGCTACAGTGAAGCCATCTTCCAAAGCATCCAGCATTGAATACCTATCTAAATAGAGTTCATCTTTTGGACAGAATTTCTGGAAAGTGTTTCTCTCAACTTTTGAGAGTGGTGTTCCAGTGAAGCCAAAGATAAAGGCATTCTTGAAGATGCTTCTCATCATGGTAGAGAATTTGCCATACTGGGTTCTGTGCACTTCATCAGCAAAGACAACTACATTCTGCCTCTGTATCTCTAAGGGTTCTTCCTTTCTAAGCTGGTCAATCTCCTTTGGACTGAACTTCTCAATGGTTACAAGGAAGATGCCTCTCTTGCCTTCTGTTCCCCACTTCAAGTTCTCAATAAGCTTCTTTATTGATTCCACTTTTTCCAAAGGAACCTCAATGAATGAGAAGTCCTTTTCAATCTGTTCTTCAAGTTCTTTCCTGTCCACAACAATGTATATGCTTGGCTTCTGGGCTTCTGGACAATGGAAAAGCTTCCATGCTGAAAATGCCATAGTGTAGGTTTTGCCAGAGCCTTGCCAATGCCATATCAACCCAAACTTACTTTCTTGCTCTTTTCCAAGGGTTTTCTTGACTCTCTCAAAAACTTTGCTGGTTGCTCTGTATTGCATGTATCTGGTCATTATCTTGGTTGACTTGTCCATCTCTTTCTTAACAAAGATGAAGTTCTCAACAAAGTCCAAGACATGCTGCTTAGCCAAGAGCCCATAGATGGCAAACTTGAAGTCATCTTTCATTTCAAAATGGTATGGATATGGATCTTTCCAAGTGCTGAGCTGGTCTTTGCTCTCTTCACAGAAGCTATTTGGGAAATATCTAGTTTTTATGCCATCTGTTGCTATTGAAAACTGGACATACTTGAAGACTTCTGGGGCTTCATTCTCATATCTTTTGATTTGTCTGTAAGCATCCGTCCAGTCTGCTTTTTCTGTAGTTGGGCTCTTGCATTCAATCAGAACTAATGGAATTCCATTAACCAATAGAACTATGTCAGCTCTGATTGTTCCCTTCAAGCCTTCTACTTTGAACTGTCTTGTTAAGACAAAGTCGTTATTTCCATAATTCTGTAGGTCAACAATTTTCAATAGTCTCTCTTTGCCTTCCTTCTGCAAAGGAACAACAAAACCATTCCTAAACTTGTCCAGAAAGACTCTGATGCCTTCGATGGTGGTTGGTATGGCTCTCAGTGAAGTCAAAACAAAGTCAAGGTCTGCGTCAGTAAGCTCATAACAATTATTCAGCTTTCTAACTGCATTCCTGAGGTCATCCACAACCAGAGGCTGCTCAAAATCTCCCTTTCTTCTCTCAGCCATAGCCTGAGTCTCTACATACTTCCAACCAAGAGAAGGTCTCTTCAACTCTTGGATAATGAAGTCTTCAACTGTTCCTTTCTCATCATAGAGCATCCTAATCCACCCTAACCCTGACTCTTCCAGTGAGAAGCAAATCCATTAAGCCACTCTTGACTCTTCTCAATATTCCTCCTTGCTTCTTTTCAAGTTGTAATTTTCTGTCGACAGAAGAAATCACTTCCACTATCTTATCTTGCTCAATGATTTGTGGTAGTCCAAATCTCATCTTTGCAACTTTCGTAATGGACAGATGGGGAATTGTTGTTGTAGCTGAATGCAGTTGTATTAGCTTTTGCGTAGTCGGAGACTCCAATGACAATGAAAGAAAAGCTGGTTGAATTAAATCTCTCTTTGGAATGAGAAGAGCTACAGATTGGCTGATACATAGCCCGTCTCTATCAACTACTGCCGACCTACCTATAGTTCCATCCTTGGAGAGCAGAACGTCTCCCCTTTGAGGTCGACTCTTCCCAGTGAGTGACCTTAAGTAAGCTTCATCCGAGGTAACATCTGCCGATGAGTAGTCGATTTCCCCATCAATGATGTTCTTTGCTGTTATAATGTGGTGTCCTTTGTCAACATGTGGCATAGGATTTGTGAAGCCATATGTTATTCTGTTTGTTACCTTCCCGTATGTTATAGCTTGCCATGTTCTTGGGATTGTTCCTATTTCTGTGTCTTTGAACTCTTTGTGTCCTATTCCTTCTGTCAGAAGCTTCTGCATCAAACCCTTCTTCAAACGTTCAGTCTTGGCAATAACCTCATCAGTCTTCTGAATAGCCAAATCAACACAAGAAAGAACCTCACCAATTCCTTTCTGCTCTGGTATTCTTGGCAGAGGCATTGAGAATCTTTCAATCTCATCTTTCCTAATTGCCTTGAAGGTTGAGCCCATTGACAATGAACTGAATCTTCTTTCAGCAGAACATAGATAGTAGAACAAAAAGAGATGGCTTAGCTTTTCTTTCTTTGCTCTGATTGCTGACAAGCCTCTTCCTATGCAATACCTATCTTGAGCAATGTTTACTGCTCCAACTGGAGCTCTAACAGAAAGCAAAATGTCATTAGGCTCAGCTATCTTGGTTGGCTCAGAGCAGAAAGAAGTTGGTGAAGGGTAGATATTTCCAAACTCCATCTTTCCTTGTAAGAAAGGCAAACCATTGCCTTCACTATTGTATGTTGAAGAAGGTGGAGACTGTCCCAAAATTATCTCAGCTATGGCAGAATCCCCAAGCTCAGCAACTTCCCAGTCTTTTGGGATACTGCCAACTTTGGTTTCTTGGAAGAATGCTTCTTTACAAAACATTAGTGTTGCTCACCAACTGCTTGGGCTATTTCAGAAACATACCTCTCCAACTTGTTGGTGACTTCTCCTCTTTCTCTCTCTATTCCTTTGAGTTCAGAAAGCTCTTTGGCTAAGTCTATCTTCTCCGCATTCTCTATGGGCATTACATAGAGTGTCACATTCAAGTTGTAGTCATTGTCAACAATGTCCTTCATGTCAATGGGTTTAGAGAAGCCTTCTGCAGAACCAAACTTCTGGTATGACTCCACTATTCTTGTCATGTTCTCCTTTGAAAGTGAGTTCAGCCTTCTAACTGAAGGATGAGAGATGACTTCACTGGAAGCATTGATGAAGAGTATCTTGCCTTTCCTTTCTGCTGGCTTACTGCTGTTGAATATCATTATGGCTGCTGGTGCTCCAGTGTTGTAGAACAGCTTCTCTGGCAAGAGAATGACACATTCAACCAAGTCCTTGGCAATCACTTTGCTTCTTACTGCATTTTCTGCTCCACCTCTGAACAAGCAGCCATTATCCACAATCAATCCAATTCTCCCATTCTGCTTGGCTGAGGCAAGCATGTGCTGAACCCAAGCCCAGTCAGCACTGCTCTGAGTGGCAAAGCCAAAACTGAACCTCTCTCTCAAGTCACTCTTCTTGAGCCTTTCTTCTCCATAGCCATCTTGGTTCCATGGAACATTGGCAATGACAACATCAAACTGCTTCAGATTCCCATTTTCTCTGAACCTTGGGTAATCCAGAGTGTCTCCATTAGCCAAGTTAGCATTCTTTATCTCATGCAAAAGCAAGTTCATCTGCCCAACAGCATAAATCTCTGGACTCCTCTCCTGCCCAAAAAGAAACAGTCTTCTGGTCTCTTCCACTCCATATTTCTCAGCAATATGCAAATAGGAAACAATGAGCATTCCACCAGAGCCACAGCAAGGGTCATACACACTCTCACCTGGCTTAGGGTCTAGTATCTCAACCATCAGCTTGATTACTTCTCTTGGAGTGTAAATCTCTCCTTCCTTAGCCTTGTCTGGAGCAAACTTCATCAGAATATGCTCATAGGCATCTCCAAGAACATCTGGAGAAACTTCCTCACCACCAAGATTATACTTGTCAAAAAGCTCAACAAGCTGCCTCAACAATTCCCTATTCTCTTGGTTTCTGGCAAACTCCAAAAAGTCAACTCTGTTGATGACCCCTTGCAGTTGACTGTTCAGTTTGGCAGTTTCACCAATGCCAGTGGCAAGGTTCTGAGGCAGCCTATTCACATCCTTGGTAACTTCATCCCATAGAAACTGTTTGGGAATATCCACGCTATGATAGTCCTTTCTCTCTGCTTCCCTGTCAGCTTCTCCCTCTGCCCAACCACTTTCTTTGACAAGCCTATTCTTGACTTCAGCCTTCTCAGCTTTCCAAAGGTCATTCAGCCTCTTCAGAAAAAGCAAGACAAGAATAAACTTGTAATCCACAGCAGTCCTAATCAAATCAGCAGCTCTGTCAACAAGACCATTCAATTCATCACGAGTCACCTTCCTAGGAATCAAAGAACCCTGAACCAATCAGAACCCTTCTTAGAAAGAAGAGCGACCGAACAGATATAAAACCTTGAGAATTGTTGCATACCTTGGAGACGCTGGAGCTACAATTTTCTCGATCTGTTCAGTCGTTGGAATCTTGCAAAGTTTCCTTTCATACCTATGGTATGGTTTTATCCATTCAATACCATTAGTCAAAGCATAGTAATCGTAAGCCTTTACCAGTTTCATTTTCTGACTGTTTGCATAGGCTTTCTTGGCTATGAAAGCTCTGATAGACTCAGGATCATCAATATTGGCATATGCTGCTAGATGTTTCAGGTTGAACGATAAATTTCTTAATGTTCCCTCAGCTAAGCCTCTGTTCTCAAGTTTTATTAGAGTTGTTAATATCTTACCTTTGCAGTAGTCAGAACACCGTAATCCAGTCATATGGGCCCGTAGTCTAGGCTGGATTAGGATGCTGGCCTGCGGAGCCGGAGATCCAGGGTTCAAATCCCTGCGGGCCCGCCAAATTCATGTGGCACTCGCATGTGCCCAGATATAGCGAAGAAAGCATGTGTGCGTAGATGGTTTGGTGGGGGATGTATGGCTGAAGTGATTATTCAGGCTGAGAAGTTGACGAAGAGGTACGGTGATTTCTTGGCAGTGGACGGCATCGACTTTGAGGTTTTCAAGGGCGAATGCTGCGGTTTTCTGGGGCCTAACGGCGCTGGGAAAACGACGACTATAAAGATGATTCAATGTGTCCTGCCTTTGACTTCTGGCAGCTTGGCTGTGGCTGGCATGAGTGTTTCTGAAAACCCTAGAGAAATAAAGAAGATGATAGGTGTTGCTCCGCAGGAAGAGAATCTTGACCCGGATTTTACAGTTATCACGAACCTTCTTGTGTACGCTCGATACTTTGATGTTCCAAAGAGTGAGGCTCTCCAACGGGCGGAGAGCTTACTCGAGTTTACGCAGTTAGAGGAGAAGCGAGACGTCATAATCGATCAGCTGTCGACTGGAATGAAGAGGCGGTTGATATTGGCCAGAGCTTTGGTTAATGAGCCGAGGATTCTCTTGTTGGATGAGCCGACGACCGGTCTTGATCCGCAGGCGCGGCATTTGATCTGGGATAAGGTTAGAAGCTTGAAGAAGCAGGGCGTCACGATAATTTTGACGACGCATTACATGGATGAGGCGGCTGAGCTTTGCGACCGAACGTTGATCATGGATACCGGCAGAATCATCGAGGAAGGCACACCGGCAGACCTGGTTAAGAAACATGTTGGAGAAGAAGTCTTGGAAGTCGATTACGACGAAAAAGTGATGAGCATGCTCAAAGAAAAATTCCCAGATGCAAGACTTGAAGTCGTCGGCGAAAGAATTCATGTGTTCACTGATCAGCCGCACGGAATTTTCACGAGCTTTCTTGAGAATTTTCCAACGAAGGGTGCTGCTGTTCGCAACGCTAACCTCGAGGATGTTTTCTTGAAACTGACAGGGAGGAAACTGAGAGAGTGACCGCTTCACAGAACTCTGCGCGGTTCAGCTTGCCTAAACTGACCTACAGGGTGTGGAAAGTCTGGCGGCGAAACTTTGACGTCTTCAAGAAAACCTTCAAAGTGAACTTTTTCCCTCCTCTACTTGAACCCATCTTCTATCTCGCAGCCATGGGCACCGGCTTGGGAGCGCTAATCACAGGGTCAATAGAAGGCCAATCATACATACAGTTCATAGGGCCAGGGTTGGTGTCAATAACCATCATGTACTCCTCATTCTTCGAGTGCACATACGGATCGTTCGTTCGCATGTACTACCAAAAAACTTTCGACGCCATCATTGCAACGCCTATAAGCATCGAAGAAGTCATCGCAGGCGAGATACTATGGGGTGCAACTCGAAGCCTCATCGGCGGGGCCATAGTGTTAGGCGTCGTGGCAGCGTTCGGGTTAATCTCAAGTCCACTGTTCTTGCTGGTTCTGCCCGTGGCTTTCTTCGCCGGACTGATGTTTTCGGCGATCGGACTCTGCTTCACAGCGTTGGCGCCGAGCATAGATTTCTTCAATTACCCGCAGTACCTGTTCATAACTCCGATGTTTCTGCTCAGCAGCACTTTCTTTCCATTATCACTGCTTCCCAAACCTCTCCAGATCTTTGCACAGGCGGTTTTGCCGCTGACACACACAGTGAATTTGGCCAGATGGTCGATGTTCGGCTTCGGGGAGTTATCGCCAATTACAAGCCTCTTGTGGATCGTGATAGTGACACCTGTCTTCTTCGTTCTGGCCATAAACATGATGAAAAGGAGACTGATCAGATAACGTGCGCACGAAGCTTGCTCTTTCCAGCACGTCGGTTTCGAATGACAGGTGCTAGGTTTCAAAGCCCTTGATCAATTGATCTATGTCATTTCCCACGTTCTGGCCCTCGTAGCCGCCTTCCAGAACGAAGAAAGTGGGCTTTTTCAAAGAAGCAATCCTTTTTCCAATCTCCCTGTAACCTTTCCCCGTCAAGCCAAGCGAGGCCAGATCTCCATCATGCGTGTCAAACCCAGCAGAGACAGCCACAACTTCAAACCGCCCGACATCAACAGCACCTAACGCTTTGTCAAGAGTCTTCACGTAAAAAGTGTCTCCGCAATCTCGCGGCAAAGGATAGTTAATACAGTTTCCTTCAGAGGCTGTCCCCGTGCCAGGATAGTTCGGGTGCCGATGCAATGAGAGATACGTTACATGTTTGTCGCCTTGGAAGATTTCTTGGGTTCCATTTCCATGATGCCCGTCGATGTCCAAAATCAAAGTGGACTTGCCCAGGCTTTTCACGGCTATAGCTATGTTGTTGAAATAACAAAACCCTCTAGTGGTAGCGCCTAGCGCGGCGCCATATTTTCCTGCGTGATGCCCAGGCGGACGCATGAGGGAAAATGCTTTAACCTTTGCTGCCAACATAGCTGCTCCCGTCGAGAGCCTTGCATACTCGAAAATGTTGTCGTAGGCGGGCGTGTCACCGTCCTCGACCATCCCCTTCTTAACCGCCCACAAATACTCGCTGTCATGAACGCTGAGCAAGTCTTCCTCAGATGCTGCTTCAGGCTTCAAGAATACGTAGCCCTTGCCACTCAGAATTTCATGGGCTTTCCTGACCCTCTCAGGCCCTTCAACATGCCAGGATCCGTATCTCAAGCATTTCTCCGAGAACACTATTTTCGTCCTCATAATTGGTGCACCCGCTTCCAGATACATTGATATTTTTCAAATTAAAATATAGTCCCTAAAAAAGTCCATTTCTCAGTTGGATTTAAAGCGCGCGCCTTTTTTTGACGAACCCAATAGTAACAATTCTAGAATTGAGTGACTCTTGAGAAATGTTGAAAGAATGGCATGCAACAAGTCGCAATGCGCGCGTAAGGTGTTCTGATACAGGTACACACGTGTCTTACGGGTTTTCTGGTTTGTTCTAAAACGTAGAACTATATTCCACAATTCTTGTATAACCTTTGATCAAACATGAGGAGACGCAAGGCTGCTGTTATCGTGTCGGTTTGTTCTGTTGCAGTGGTTCTCAGCTTGTTGTTTCTTTACATTTCAGAATTTCCATTCTTTCATAAGTCGGGCGTTATGACGGTTGGGCAGTTGAATACCGGCATCAATTATTGGCGCAGCTTCTACGTGGGCAGAACCGTAACCGTCAGAGGAACATTGGAGCATTTCATCGCGCCTGATGTGCCATTTACAGGTTTGCAGGGTTTGGATAATTTGAGGGGATTTCCTTTCAACGGCTTGCTTAAGGATGACTACTTGAACGAAACTAGGGCAGCCATAGGAGTGAATCTGAACTGGACTAAATACTCTTCATTATTAGGCAGAGACGTGATTGTCAAAGGAGTCATCTCGACTGATGGTCGTTCCGTCTACATCGAAGCAGAATACGTGGCTCCGCTTCTAATAAATGCCTTCTGAACTGTGTCTTGTTTGAAGGATCTCGGCTGATCCGTTGCAGACAGGTTGCATAGGGCTTTTAAAGTGGGGCGTTAACTCATTTAACGCGCGCGCTCTTGAAATGCCGGAGAAACTTCAACAACATGAAAACATCTTCCTCCGTTGTCGACAACCCTTTCGCCGTGTTCCGAAAAGAATGCGAGAGAAGCTTGTCTTCGGCTTTCAAAAAACTGTTTCCAGAAATCCAGATCGAAAACTTGGCGATAGAAAAGCCGCCGAATCCAGAGTTTGGACAGTTGGCCTCGTCAATGTCTTTTGAGCTTGCTAAGAAGCTGGAACAGAAACCCTTAGCCCTGGCTGAACGGTTGGCCAAAGCTGTAGACACGTCCGAATTTTCTTTGATAAGCAGTGTTTCAGCCGCTGGAGGAGGCTACGTCAATTTTCACGTGAACTTCCCCAAGTTCACAGCCTTAACCCTCCGGTCCGCTAGGACCTTGGACGCTGAATACGGCTTCGTCAAAACTGAAGAACCCTTGAAAATCATTGTTGAACACACGAGCGCGAATCCTCTTCATCCTCTCACAATAGGAACTGCCCGAAACCCCGTGCTGGGCGATACTCTTGCACGCTTACTCTCCAGCAGGGGACATGCGGTCAGTCGTCACTTCTACATCGACGACGTTGGTCGCCAAACGTCTGTCATCGCGTATGGCTACAAGAAGCTTGGAAAGCCCAAACCCGAGGGAAAGCCGGATCAGTTCATAGGCAAGATTTACACGATTACGAGCTGCCTCGTCGAGATAAACCGGTTGAAAAACGAACTTGAGAACGCGAAAAGCGTTTCTGCAGCAGAAGAGATTGCCAAAATCACCAAAGAGCTGGACGATTGGGTTTCCATAGCAGCGGAGATGAAAGACAAGTACCCGACTCTGTTTGAATCGCTCCTCGAAAAAATAGTCGCAGACAAGAACCCTGAAGACTCGGTGAAAATACTGAACAAGGCGTACGAACTCAAGGAGGAGAAGGCAAGGAAACTCATAAGGAATGTCAGTGAGCTCTGCCTAGAAGGGTTCAGAGAAACGCTTGGCAGAATCGGCGTTTCTCTTGACTCGTGGGACTGGGAGAGCGACCTTGTCTGGAGTTGCCGAGTCAACGAGGTCTTCCTGAAACTCAAGAAGTCGCCGTACACTTTCGCCGAGGGCGGGGTCTTAAAGTTCGACGCGGGTGAGGCCGTGAAGCAACAGGGACTCTGGGCCAAGCTTGGCATAAAAGAAGGCCATGAAATTCCCCCTTTGACGCTGGGCCGGGCTGACGGCACAACGCTGTACACGACGAGAGACACCGCGTACACCCTCTGGAAATTTGAAAGAGCTGACAAAGTCATCAACGTCATCGGCATGGAGCAGAGTCTTGCGCAGCTGCAATTGAAGATAGCCTTACACGCCCTAGGCTACAGCAAGTTCGCGGACAACCTAATCCACTTCGCCTACAACCTCGTGACGCTTCCCGGCTACAAGATGTCCAGCAGAAGAGGACGCTACATAACCCTCGACGAAGTTATGAACGAAGCTGTAAGACGGGCCTACGAAGAAGTTACGAAGCGTTCGCCACAGCTGTCAGAGAAGGAAAAAATGAAAATCGCAGACTTCGTCGGCTTAGGCGCCGTTCGCTACGCCCTCATCGAAGTCGACATTTCGAAACCCGTCCTTTTCACCTGGGACCGAGTGCTGAACTTCGAAAAAAACAGTGCACCCTACATTCAGTACACTCACGCCAGAGCCTGCAGCATCATGAAAAAAGCAGGTGAAAAAACAGGAAAGCCAGCCTTCGACCTGCTTAGCGAGAAACTGGAACAAGAAATAATCCTCACGCTGGCCAGCTTTCCAGACACGTTCGTCGAAGCAGCAGAATACCTCAAACCCAACCTCATCGCAGACTTTGCCAACTCCTTAGCTGACAAGTTCAACACTTTCTACAACGCGTTTCAAGTGATAAAAGCCGAACCGCAGGGATTGAGCAACGCAAGACTTGCTCTGACGGACACAGTTCGAATAACCCTTCGAAACGCCCTCAACCTAATCGGCATCTTGGCCCCCGAGAAAATGTGAAGCGCTACGCGCGCAAACCACCACGGGCAACACTACCCATAATCTCGTTTCTATATAGGAAAGTTCTGTCGGCCAAAGAAAAGGAGGGATTGCGCGGGAGATATCGCCACTTAGGTTTGAGTCCAGCCTACACAATGTTGCGGAAAAGGCCCGTAGTCCGGCCCAAAAGAAGAGCGCGCGCCCATAAGAGTTCCAGGAAAATTACTTAGTCTTTTTGTGGTTTTTCTCTATCGCGAACATGCTAGAACGATTCTAATTAGGTCGTATAGAAACTCGACATATTTGCATTTTCAAAACTTTGTTTATTAAGTCTTGTGACTCTATGAGAAAAGGTTAGATGGGAAGAGGAGAATGTCATTGCCACGTCGGGAACTCGTCATCGTTCTGGCTTTTCTTGCCTCTTCTCTTGGTCTTGCAGTACATGTCTATGCTAACGGCCATGGCGGGCAGGGACCGTCAGCTTTGATAAGTCCAACGTTTGCAAAGACAAAAATTGGAGAGGCTGTTAATTTCACATCCTCGGTATCTGGAGGCGTCCCGCCGTACGGCTATCAATGGTGTCTTAACGGAACCATAGTCTTAGGCGCCACTTCATCCGAATGGGAATTCGCGCCGACGCCATTGCAGCTAATAGGAAACTATACTGTCTATCTACTTGTTGAAGACAGCCTTATGCTTAGTGCGCAGTCAAACTCAGCTATAGTAACAGTGGCGCCTGCGCTTACAGTGCAGATTTCGCCATTGTCGGCCTCGATACTCGTAGGTCAACAAGTCGCGTTCACTGCGACAAACGTCTCTGGAGGATACCCACCCTACAGTTATGAATGGTTCCTAAATGGGAACCCAGTCCCTGGCGTAACATTAGATAACTGGACCTTCATTCCCACAGCAAGCGGCACATACAATGTGTACTTGAAAGTCACAGATACCACCAACAACACAGCTCTATCTGAGACTGCTAGAATCATCACTCAATTGCATCCCGTCGGGGGATACTCTGTCTCGTTATCAAGAGGTATTTGGGCAAGTCAACAAACAGCATATTTAATGCTGACCGTCTTTTTCGGAACAGTGTTAAGTCTGAAAAAACGCACTAGAAAACTCCGTAGAGCAAACTGTCTAACCGCATGAAAAACCTAAGCGTGCGTGTAGTAACGCGCTAATCTTGAAGTCTCGTGCGCGCGTGGGCGTGATTTTCGACAAAAAACGTTTTATGCAGTCTTGATAGCCTAGGAATCGGTGAAGCGTTATGAACGATCTGGAGGAGTTCAGGCGTTACCGTGAAAAGATGAACGAGCGCATCATTTCCGCTGGAAACCTCGGAATCAAACGTTTCTTCGCTTTGGACACTCGGGTATATGAAAAGGGTGTTCTGGACGTGAAGAACAAGGAGATGATGGGTTTGGTCGCTTCCACGGTTTTACGGTGCAACGACTGCATCACTTACCATGTGATCCGCTGCGTACAGGAAGGGGTCTCAGACGAGGAGCTTCTTGAAGCGTTAAACGTAGCGTTGATAGTGGGCGGTTCAATCACGATTCCCCACATAAGACGCGCGGTAGACACGCTTGGCCAGTGCAGAGAGAAACAAAGGAAGGGGCAAGCGGTCAAACTGTAGCTGGCACACGACTTCAGATGCTGTTGCTGAGTATACAGGCTCGTTTTGGCTAGAAGCTTCAGAATCAAAAATCTCTTATACTGCCCTCTCAATCTAAAACGAGAGGTCTCTACATGCCCAGCTCTTACTTTAAGAGGAAGGTTAAAGCCATCGAAGTCAAAGAGAAAAGCGTGTCCAAGCTCTTGGCTGAAATGAGTCAGACAGCTTACCAAGGGAGAAAACTCGGCGAAGCTGTTGACGTTTGGGAAGCCATGCTGAAAGAGAAGGATCTCGTCATCATCATGGGTTTCTCAGGGTCGATGAGCACGGCTGGACAGTGGAAAATGGCTAATTGGCTCATAGAAAACCGCTTCATCGACGTCCTCGTTTCAACCGGAGCAAACGTTTCAGAGGATATAGTGGAAGCGATGGGCTTCAGCTACTGGCAGGGTACGCATTACGCTGACGATGAGAAGCTTCTGAAAGCGGACATAAACAGGTACTACGATGTTTACGGGAAAGAAACCGACTACCGAGAGATGGAGCTGCTCATGACCAACGGGCTTAAGACCCTCAAGAAAGGGTATCCTTACACCTCAGCCGAGCTCCTGTACGTTTTTGGCAATTACCTGAATAAGAAGGGTGTGAAGAGCATAGTGGCTACAGCAGCGAAACACAAAGTCCCAGTGTTTTGTCCAGCCATAGCCGACAGTGCCTACGGCGAGGCTTTTCTGATGGCCAAGAATGAGGGGCATCCAATCATCTTGGACTCGGTTAAAGAGTTCGATCAGTTCGTGGGCATAGGCGAGAAAACCAAGGAGGTCGGCGTCATCTACATCGGCGGCGGCGTGCCCAAAGACTTCACTCAGCTTCTGGCCATCTCCGTCTCGCCTAAAACGATGGACGAGGGCGTTCCAGGCAGGAAGGGTCACCTGCGGAAAGGCATAAAGGAGTATTACTATCCTCATCGCTACGCGATTCAAATAACGACGGATTCGCCTCAGTGGGGAGGCTTGTCCGGCTGCACGCTTGAAGAGGCGATAAGCTGGGGAAAAATCGATTGGACAGGGAAAAGAGCTGTGTGCTACTGCGATGCGACGATAGCTTTGCCCTTGATAACTCATGCACTCAACGAACGCGTGAAAGCAAAGAGAAAGGCGCCTGATTTCTCGTGGCTCTTCAGCCACGTTTCCTAGGCTTTCCCGCTCGGGCCAAGAGGGAGCCCACCATCACGGGCAGAATGAGTGAAGCGTCTCCTTCAATCATTATCTTGTCAGCTTTTCTGTTTATCTTACCCCAGGAAACCGCTTCTCTAGGTCTGGCGCCTGATAAGCTGCCGTCCCATTCTACAGCAGTGCTGATGTAAACGGCGTAGTTGAGGCCGTCTTTGAACTGGTTCCACCAGAGCGTGTGATGCTTTGATATTCCGCCGCCTATGAGCAATGCGCCACTTCTTTTAGCTGTGAAAACAATGTCGCTCAGCTGGCCGGAGTCTCTGAGCAGGTTAAGTTTGAAATCGTGATCTTGCGAGAATAGCCAGGTTTGGTATCCCACGGCTCCGTCAGTGATGCCTGGCACGAACACGGGCACGTTGTTCTCGGCTGCCCAGTAGAGGATGGAGCTTTCGTTGCAAACGCGTTTTCCAATCTCGCGGCAGAGCTGAGCTGATGAAACTTCTCTGGCGCCCTCTTCCCACAGGGTTTGCAATAGCGTCTGCATTTTTTCCTCGATGATTATTCCGTAGCTTTCGTTGGGCACGAGAACGTTTCCGAGGCGGTTGACGCCTTTTTCTCGCAGTCTGACATCGTTCATGACGAAGGAGCCCTTGTAATAGTTTTTCCAGCTTCGGGCAACGTCATGATCCAATGTTCCACACGTCGTGACGACCACATCGACGAGTTTCCGCTTCACGAGTTCCTTCAATGCTCCTCGGGCGCCTGTGGCCACCAAGTTTCCCGTGAAGGAGAGAAACTTTACACATTTCTTGTCTTTGACCATGTTTTCTAATATTTTGACGCCCACGGCGAGTTTTCCAGCCGTGAATCCCCAGGCCTTTTCCATCTGTAGAACAAGCTCGTCCACGGACATTTTCTCGGAAAAACTGTAATCCTCAACTGCGTCGTCCAATTCAACGTTGCCCCTAAACGGCTTCAAGGTAGGTTTTGTAGATTGCGCCTGCAGCGTCTTTGATGGCTTTTTTCTCCGGTTCGCTGAGCTGATCCCACATGTCTGGGCCGAGTGACTTTGCGATTCTCGCGGGTACGGTGACGTAGACGGGTTCATGCGTGGTCTTGAACTGGCTTTGCCTGGAATAGCTCATGACTCTGCCCGTGTTCAGCATGATTCCGCGTATTATCTCAATGAAAGAGCCCGCTGGGCCGTATCTTGTTCCGCCCAGAAACCGTATCACTTCGCGGCTGACCTCTTTAACATAGTTCTCGCATTTCGCCTTGTCGAGTGTCTGACGGGTTTTCTTGAGATGTTCTTCTAAAGGATGGCCGTTGATTCTGACGGTGCTCCACAGGGGAACATCGGCTTCGCCGTGTTCTCCGCCCACGTAGGCTTCAACTGCTCCCATGGGGACGCGGAGTTCTCTGCTGATGATTGTTCTGAATCTTGATGTTTCAAGGTTGGTTCCTGTTCCGATTATCTGTCTCTTGCCCCGTGCGGTCTTGTTGGCAAGCGTGGCCATGGCGTCAACGGGGTTGGTGATGACGAAGTACCAGGCTTGAAGGTTGTTGTCAAGAGTCTTTTCAACTACATCCTTGACTATTCCACCGTTTTTTGCTGCCAAATCCCTCCGACTCATCTCAGGCGTGCGTGGGAAACCGGCGGCTATGACTATGAGATCCGCGTCTTTCAACTGTCTACCATCTGTGTACGCGTTTATTTTGATGTCGAAGCCGTGGCTTGCGATAGCATGGTACATCTCCTCTTTCGTCATGTCAGCCACGCCGGGGGCCGGGTCAATGAGTGAAAGCTCAGTTACATATCTCTCAAAGATCAGGGTGAAGGCAACTTGTCCACCCACGCGGCCAGTGCCAGCTACTGCTATGTGAACCATGATTTCACTTCTTAAGGCAAATAGCTCTTGGCTTTAATAAAACAATTATGTTCGAGACAGTGCACACGTTGGAAAATAGGGTTTAGTCGACTAGGTATTCAATGATTTTTCCGTAGAGATCCTTGTTTCTGGAGTCTTCGTAGCCTGCGTAAATGCTTGGGTTGTCGTTGACTTCGACTACAACGTAGTCGCCGTTGAATTCTTTAATGTCCACTCCATAGAGTCCCTTTCCGATGACATCGCAGGCTTTGAGTGCCACTTCCTTCAGTTTGGAGGGAGCGTTTTCTGTTTTTAGGGCGACGGTTCTGCCCCATACGAAGGTTGGTTTGCCTCGGCGTTTTGCTCCGTGTTTCCATCTGCCCTTGGGAATCATGTACTTGCACACGTACAAGGTTTGACGGTTCAGCACGCCGACTCTCCAGTCGAAAGCCGTGGGCATGAACGTTTGTACAGCGAGCATGTCTGATTTTCTGAAGTATCTTTTGGCCACGTCGCGGAAGCTTGTTTCGCACGCGACCTTTTCCACGTATTTTGAGAAGCTCGTGTACGGGGCTTTGACGACGATGGGTTTTCCTAGGGTTTCGAAGACTTCAAGCAAGCGCTTGTGGTGGAGATCTTCTTTGTTCATGAAGACCGTGGGGATGTGGGGCACATCGTGTTTCTCGAAGAGATCGTAGAGGTGGATTTTGTTGCCGCAAATCTGTATGGACTCGGGGTCGTCGACCACTTTTTTGCCCAGCTCCCAAGCCGTTTTGGAGACTACGTAGGATGTGAACAGCGGGTCGGTTGTGGCTCTTATGAAGACCGCGTCGTAGTTTGGGATTTTGGATATGTCTTCTCTGAACATGAAGTCGAATTGGTGGCCCATTCTCTGTGCTGTGCGCTGGAAGTTCTGGAGTGCGACTGCTTCTCTCTGATCTGAAAAGTTATACTTCTCGACAAAACAGGCTATATTAGCCAACTAGGTGTTCACCCTTGCTCGACATGCGAGAAACCTCTTGACTAACCATCTCCACATCTGCGGGCGAAATTTCTTCTAATCTCAAGGGTTGGAGCCCGCATAGGTATGCTTCGTTTCCAACCGTTTGGACGTGAAGCTTGCACATTGGAAGTTTGAAAACTTCGAAAACTCTCATCGAGAGTTTTGCAACCTCCCCCTCAATCTTGCACTTTCCAAAGAAAGACTTGAACGAGATCATCTGGCCTTTGAGCGGTTGGGCGCAGACAGCGAACTTGTAGTTCATGCTGAGACTCTTAACGGCTCTGTACAACGCACTCTTGTTCTGTGCGACGATGAAACCGTCATAGCAGAACGGGTTGACAGCGAAAACTACTAGTGGAAAACCAAGCTCCAAGATTATCTGCTTCACCGATCCAGTGACCACGTACCGCAGAGTTGGAATGCCTGCTTTTGAAGCTCTAAGAAGCAGAATAGGCGTTCTGCTGGCGTCGATTATGCTTTCGCTTGAGGGAATCACGTGGTTTCCCAAAACCTCCGCGTGCGTGGACACGTAGTAGCTTGTTTTCAAGTATCGGTAGTCGTTGTTGAGGTTGAGAGTAAAATCTTTGATTGATGAGTTCAGGAAGGCGGTCGGTTTCATTATATGTAAGCTTGTCGGTAAGTCGATGTTTGAGACTACCAGCACCCATGTGACACCAGATAACTAAAAGGTCGGTAACGCGGGTGACATATTTAAAATTAACTGTAATCAAACTGTGAAAAACACAAGAAGCTAACTCACTCATTAATCGGACAACGCCTTCGTGCACGCTAAATGGCTATTCCGAAGGCTTCTGCGAACTTTTCTACCTTGCTGAATTCAAGAATGAAGTTTCTGCCCTTGTCGGTGAGTTTGAAAACGACTTCGTCGCGCACGCGAAAGACTTAATTCTTACAGGATTTTCTGTCATAAGAACAAAAGGTGGAATGGTTTGGCTGGATTAGCCCAGTTAAAGTTTGCCATGGGAACTGGCATATTCGTCACGGTCTTCATATTCGCCGCTTTTCTAGCGGTGGTACTTTTCATAATTCAATATCTCGTTGCGCCTTTAACGCTGGGTGTCGACGTGATTCTAATCTTGGCTCTTCCCCTTCTCTTCGTGCTTTTCCAGTACGCTATCGGGCCGTCACTCGTGAGGTTTTCAACTCATTTGCAGTATCTTAAGCCGGGCGAGAACCCGTGGCTGGAGTCCACTGTGAAAGATCTTGCGGACAAGAGCAAGGTGCCGATGCCGAAGCTTGCGATCGTTCCGGACAAGACGCCTAACGCCTTTGTCTTCGGCAGAACTGCTCACTCTGCCACCTTGGCTGTTCATGAGGGGCTTTTGCGAAACTTGAGCGAGGACGAGGTGAAGGGGGTAATCGGCCATGAGTTGGGGCACATAAAACACAGGGATTACGCTATAATGACGTTGCTTTCCGCGTTGCCTTTGCTGGCCTATCTTGTTGCTCGTGCAACTTGGTCGGCAGCGTGGCTGTCAGGCGGGTCTTCGAACAGGAAAAACCAAGGCAATGCAGCAGCGGCGCTCATCGCTATTGGCGCGCTTTCCTTCGTAGTCTATTTCATTGCACAGTTGAGTGTGATGCGTCTCAGCAGGCTGCGGGAACACTATTCAGACGCTTATTCGGCCTACGTGACAGGCTCGCCTAGAAGCTTGGAAAGTGCACTCGCAAAAATCACTTATGGCCTTTCACTCTCGCCGAAACCTCCGGAGGGTGTCCGCGCATTCTACATAGGCGACCCGGCTCAGGCTAAGCAGGAAATCCGCGAGATAATGGACAAGAAGCAAGAGTACGACCTGGATCATGATGGCGTGCTAGACGAGAAGGAGCTGGAATTGGCTATGGAGAAAGAGGCAAAGTCCACGTGGCACACAGTTAACACGTGGTTTTCCACGCACCCGCCGACCTTCAAACGCATAATGCTGCTTCACGAAATAGAACAGGAAATGCAGAGCGGAAAATACACGAGCGACCGCGTGTACTCACACGTCTAAACAAGGACGCATGCAAGATAATTTATACGCTGTATTACTGCTCTTATATTGTAAGAGTAGGGTGAGGCTGAGATTTGAGGGTTAAGCTTCTCCGTCACACGGCAGATTCGGAGCTTCTGTGTGGGGCCGCGGCTGCGACGACCGTGAAGAGCGGGAGGCCCTCCGAAATCTTGCGGAAGATGGACTTGGATGCGGCTAAGCTAAGAATCAGGCAGGTGACGGGTTATGGGCACGCTTCAGTCATTGAACATGCTTATTTCACCTTCAGCGTAGAGGACGTTTCCAGAGCCATGACGCATCAGCTTGTGAGACACCGTATTGCTTCGTATACGCAGCAGAGCCAGCGCTACGTAACGTATGACACGATAGAGAAGTATGTGACGCCGCCGAGCATCGTCGGCAACGCGGAGGCGAAGAAGGTTTTCGATGAGACGCTGGAGAGAATCTCTGAAGCTTATCGCCAGCTTCTGAAGATGACGGTTCCGAAGGAGGATGCACGGTTTATCCTGCCGAACGCTGCAAAAACCAACATCATAGTGACGATGAACGCGCGGGAACTGCGGCATTTCTTCAACCTGCGATGCTGTGCACGCGCTCAATGGGAGATAAGAGAAGTCGCGACGGAAATGCTGAAACAGGCAAAGAAAGCTGCGCCCGCCCTGTTCGAGGACTGTGGGCCCACATGCGTTGAGGTCGGATACTGTCCTGAAGGAAAGATGAAGCCGCCGGAGTGCAGCGTTTCGGAGATTAGTGCGAGATTTCGAAATATGTAGAAATTCTCAGTTTAGAACATACGCGATGTCAATGACAGGATTGAAAGTTCTTGCTGTAACCACGAAATACTGGAGACCCGGAGAAGACTACCTAGAAGAAATAGTCAAAGCGGTCAAGGAAAAAGTCGCTGACGATGACTTTGTTGTTGTGTCGGAAAAGGCAGTTTCAACGGCCTTGAACAACATATTGGATGAGAACACGGTCAACCCCGATGCGGCGGCAAGGTTAATTGCGGGTTTTTGGATGAGAAAATGCTGGGGCTATTTCTTGGGGCCGTTGTGTCATCTTCGAAGGAAGTTGGTGTTGCAGCTTCGCAGTTACCCATTGACTGTGGGAAGCCGGCACAAGCAAGTTGCCCTGCAACGCGCCGGAGTGCTGCAGGCATTGATGTTCGGTTCTGAGGGGGGCATAGACGGAAGCAACCTGCCGTACTCTTATGTTAGTCTTCCGTTGAACAGGGCTGAAGTGATAGCGGAGAAGATACGTTTGCGGGTGTCAGCTGCCTCGGGAAAGAGGTTGTTCGTGATGATTGTGGACACTGACAAGACGTATTCATTCAGAAACTTTCATTTCACGCCCCGGCCGAAGCCTATCAGGGGCATCCATTCGTTTGGAGGGTTTGCAGCATACGCTGTCGGGCGATTTCTTGGGCTTCAGAGAAGGGCGACGCCTTTGGCGGTGTCCGGTGGTTCCCTGCCAGCGGAGGCGGCTTTAAGGGTGGCTGAGGTTGCGAATCGCGCGAGGGGTCATGGGGCGGGCGGGACAGTGTGGGACATGGCGGAAACGTTCGGGGTGCCGTTGGCTGATGTGAGTTGGAAGATGCTTGAGACAGTAAGACATAAACCCATAGTCATCGTTAGGAAAAAACGGTGAGACAGGTTCATGGAAGAGGAAACGAAGAAGCTGGCTGCTTTTTTCAAACCCCGTTCCGTCGCAGTGGTCGGTGCGACGAAGAGGGTAAACAAGGCTGGCCACGTGATATTCAAGAATTTTGTTGAGAACAAGATGAGGGGCGTGTTTAAGGGCGAACTTTACGCGGTTAACCCGACTGAAGACTCGATAATGGGAGTTAAGTGCTACCCTTCTTTGACCAAGATCCCGGATGCGGTTGAGCTTATTGTTGTCGTTGTTCCTGCAGCGGCTGTTCCGAGCGTGCTGGAGGATGCGGTGGCGAAGAAAGTGAACGATGCCGTCGTCATCAGTTCAGGCTTCGGGGAGGTTGGAAATCACGAGCTTGAGCAGCAGATAGTCGATATAGCCAAGAAAGGCGGGATCCGGCTTTTGGGACCGAACTGTCTGGGAGTCTACGATTCCAAGACAGGGGTGGACATGCTTTTTCTGCCCGAGACGAAAGTGTTGGCGACTGGAGACGAGGTCATCGCTACGCCTCGACCGATTCCTGGAAACATCGCCATAGTGACTCAGAGCGGAGCCTTCGGTGTTGCGGCTTTGGACTATCTGGCTGGAAGAGAGGTGGGTGTCAGCAAGTTTGTGAGTTTCGGCAACAAAGCCGACGTGAACGAGGGTGAGATGCTCCATTATCTGTTGCATGATGAGGAAACCAGGGTTATTCTATTGTATGTTGAAGACATCAAGTCTGGACGAGAATTCATGAAGGTAGCCGAAAAGGTCACGAGGAAAAAGCCTATCATCGCCATCAAGTCTGGAAGAACAAGTGCCGGAGCGAGAGCCGCATCTTCGCACACTGGAGCCCTAGCGGGTTCGGATAGGATATATGACGCGGTTTTCAAGCAGACGGGCATCTTGAGGGCGGAAGACATGGACGAGTTTTTCCATATGGGCAAGGCCTTGGACTTGCAGCCGCCTGCCGCTGGAAAAAACGTGGGAATAGTCACTGATGCTGGCGGTCCTGGCATTATGGCGGTTGACGAGTGTGAATTGAAAGGCTTGACTGTTCCGCATTTTTCTGAGAAGACCGTGGCAAAGTTTGAGAAGCTGAAGGTTGAGGGAAAACTCCCAAAGTTTGCTTCTAACCTGAACCCCGTTGACATTACAGGCTCAGGGACAGACGAGATGTTCGAGATATCGACTAGAATACTTTTCCAGGATCCGGAGCTCTGTGGCATAATACTGCTCGGCCTTCACCACACGCCGGCCGTGCAGGAAGAATACATCGACAAAGTGGCAAGGATGTCATTTTCGTTTGAGAAGCCTATCGTGGCCTGTGACATCGGAGAGACGGAGATGGCTTTGCACACGCGCGCCAGGTTTGACAAGCAGGGCATCCCAGCTTATTCCTCGCCTGAGGACGCTGCGCGAGCATTGAACGGGCTGGTGAGGTATGGGCTTTACTTGAAGAAGAAAGGATGCTTCGAGGAGTACAGGCAGAGCTTTCTGCGGAGCAAGCTGAAAAGGTACGGCGGCGTCAAAACACGACCTTGACCTCGACGGCGTCGCCGTCTGACAGATGGAGTTTACTGCGCAGGTTCCATGGTCCGATGATTTCTAGCTTGTCTTCCGGATAACCCGGGACTTCTGGAACGACAATGCCACAGTTTAGACCTTTGAGAGAGGCTTTGTAACATTTTCCATGGTAGAAACCTGCTTCGGGCATTATGTCCACGCCGTCCTCTGCCAGCGCCTTTTTGAGTTTGACGCTCTCTTCTGTGAGCCTCACGTCCAGTGTTCCAGGATAAGGGATGAAGCCAAGTTTCTCTTCTACCTGCTTCTTGACCCATGGAAGCCCCATAAACCTAGCTCCTTCACCGTTCCCAGAGAAAACCTTGCCTGTCAATCGCAGAGTCTTCAAGAATTAAGCTTCTTAGTCGTCGTGCGCATGGCAGAAATGATAAAGGAGGTTGTGGATGGGGATTCTATTTCTGTTCTTTGAGCCATATGGCGATTTGTTTCATGAGTCTGTTTGTGGTCATGTCGACTACTGGCACTATCATTTTGTCTCGAGTCTCGATTATCGGCTGGTATTTGGGCATCGGAGAGTAGCCGACGAAAGTCCAGTATACTCTTCCGTGTTCCACGAGCATTTTCGCGGTGGTTTCGGTTGAGGCTGAAAGCGGGAAGTAGAGGAAAACGATGCCTTCGGCCCAGTAGAGGCCTGCGGCTTTGCCGCCGGCGATTATGGATGCGAACCTTGCAATGTCGTCTGGAGTGGCGAAGAAATCCTTCTCCATTATTACGACTTCTTTGAAAGGTTCATACTTGATGATGACTGCTTCACCTTCGCTCATAGGTTTCACCTTTCTGGTTTAGTGTCTATCTATCATGTTCCTTTTTTAATCTTGTTATGTTCCTAGAAAAAGTTATAGAGTGGACGATTGTTAAACGGTTAGTCTGTCAGATCTGTAGGAGCATGTTGGGATTTGCCGGAGATTCGAGTGGCTCTCGTGGGTGTGGGGAACTCGGCGTCTGCGCTGGTTCAGGGAATGCAGTATTACAAGGATGCGGCAGAAAACGCGACGGTGCCGGGTTTGATGCACGTTAACTTTGGAGGTTACCACGTTAGGGACGTGAAGTTTGTCGCGGCTTTTGAAGTGAACCTGAACAAGATTGGCAAAGACTTGTCTGAGGCCATTTTCACGGCACCGAACTGTTGTGCCAAGTTTGCGGATGTCCCAAATCTTGGGGTGAAGGTTTCACCCGCGCCGTTTCTCGACGGCGTGGCAGAGCACATGAAAGAGGTTTTCAGCGTTTACAGGGAAGATGAGGTCAAGCCGGTAGACGTTGTCAAGGTTTTGAAGGATTCGAGGGCGGAGATTCTTGTCAACTATCTTCCGGTTGGAAGTCATAACGCGGCGAGGTTCTACGCTCAGGCGGCTTTGGACGCGGGCTGCGCCTTCGTCAATTGTATGCCGGAGTTTATCGGTTCTGACTTTGGATGGGCCAAGAAGTTTGAGGAGAGGGGTCTTCCTGTTGCGGGCGACGATATTAAGAGCCAGTTGGGCGCTACGATTCTTCATCGGAGCTTGGCGAAACTATGTGTTGATAGGGGCGTTATCATCGACGAGACTTACCAATTGAACTTGGGCGGAGACACTGATTTCCTGAACATGACCGTTGAGGAACGGTTGAAGACTAAACGGATTAGCAAGACGGAGGCGGTTACGAGCCTCGTGCCGTACGACTTGCCCACGCGCATCGGTCCATCGGACTACGTGCCTTTTCTGGGCAACAAGAAGATCTGTTACATTTGGCTGAAGGGAAGGAAGTTTGGGGACAGGCCGTTGACGGTTATGGTGAAGCTTGAGGTTGAAGACTCGCCTAACAGCGCGGGCGTGGTTATTGACATCATACGTGCAGTGAAGATAGCGTTGGACCGCAAGATAGCTGGGCAACTGCTAAGCATATCTTCCTACGCGTTCAAGCATCCGCCCATTCAAGTGCCAGATTCGATGGCGAAAGAGTCGGTCGAGGATTACATACAAGGGAAAAGAATACGATGATAGGCGCACCTGCAGTAGCGCACTATCAACCGAGGAAGATGAGTAGGTAACGCGTGAGCGCGCGCATATCCATTTTAGCCACTTCTTTCTTCGTGTGTCACCTAGCAGATAATATTGTTTGAATCTTGTTTCGCATATAGGGGTTGCCTGCGGGAAAAGAAAAGGTTAGTAGTACTTATTGGCAGACGTTTTCTAAGGAGTTAGATTCGATCCGCAGTGCTTGCAGTAGGTGGCGTCGGACGTGTTTTCTGTTCCGCAGTTTGGGCAGTGTTTCTTGTCTGTTGTGAATGAGAAAGAGGGCGGGGGCAAAGGAGGCTTCTCTTTGGGTGTTGTGGGCGTTTTGATGGAGAAGAATGCTACGGTGACTAGTATCCAGCCGACGAAGAGCAGCACGAAGCCTACGAGGACTATGGTTAGGATGGCGCCCAAGAGCAGTAGCAGTCCTGCGGTTCTGAACATTTTCTCTCCAGATTTGTCCGAGAGAACATCAAAGGCTCGCCTGTAAAACACAGCTTGCATCACGAAGAAAACGAGCACCACGACTAGAATCAGAATAAGAAGGCCTACTGCACTTACGGCAGTGAAGACGGCCACGGGGGTAGTACCATTCGACGCAGTGTTCGTTATCATGAATGAAAAGAAGAATACGATGAAAAGCACGATAGCCGCTATGATGCCGATTATGCCGAAGATGAAGCCATACAGCGCGTTCTTAAACAATGAGTCGTCTTTGTAGTAGTCTGCTAAGCCTCTCATGGCGACTAAGACGAGTATTACTCCGACAAGGCTTAGAAATGGGAAGAAGGATCCAACGGCGACTAGAAGAGCGCCTACTCCACCTAACGTCCTATCCGAGTCAAGACTCATCTGCGAAAGCCTACATTAACGATAGTGTTCATTTGATTAAACCCTTGCGCCTACTGGCTTTATTTACTGTTGTGCGCCTCTTCATGCAAGCTGAAGTTCGTGGACGGGTTTTCTACGGCAGATTCTGACGTGAATCCTCTCGTGAAGCCAAATAGTTTTTTATCGCACTATTAATCCGCCTATGAGCCCACCAATCGTCGATGCGACGGTAGCGAGGATTAACGCTGTGATTCCGGCCACTACGCCGACTAACGCGCCGAAAAGTCCGCCTAGGATTCCTCCGGTTATTCCGCTTGTTAGCACGAGGCCTGCGAATGCGAGTATGGCTAGGATGATTCCGGCTAATATTCCTGCGAGGAAACCGGCCAGCAGTCCTCTTCCCATTCCTCCGGCTATAAGTCCAGCCACTAATCCGCCGATGAAGCCGCCTGCTAGGTATCCCAGTCCAGGAAACATTATGCCTAGAGCTGTTGTTACGAGAAAACCGACGAATGCTCCCCACCACAAGCGTCCCATGTCATCGCCTTTGGTTCGTTTAAATGAGCGAGACAAATATAAAAAACCTGTCTAAATCAGTGTGGAAAACTTGGCTTACTGGTTCTGTTTGTCTTTTTCTGTAAGGCATTTTTCTCTCCATTCCGTTCTTCTCCTGTCCGTTTCCATTGGGTAGGAATAGGTCAATTTTCGGGCTGTTTCGCTTGCTATTCTGCTGAACAGGGTTATCGATGCCATCAATGCATGTTTTATGTCTTCTTTGTCGCAGTTTGCAAGCGCGCGCGTAGCTTGAGTAATCAAGACTGAAGCTACGGTTTCTGTCCCCAAAAGCCTTATATGGACTCAAGCGTGCGCTGTAAGATTCGAAAACATTTAGGCGTGCCTAAAAGTTTATATGAATCGTCGAGAAATTTAGGTATGCCTAAAAGCGTGGTGTTATCATGTCTAGCCGAACAATTGAGGATTATCTGAAGGCGCTTTACATTCTCTCTCGAAATGGGAAACCAATATCCACGACAGAGATTGCCGAACACTTCAAAATTGCTCCTGCAAGTGTGACGGAAATGTTGAAAAAGCTTGCCAAAAAGGGCTATGTGAAATATTCTCCATACCATGGAGCTCATCTTACTAACAAGGGTTTTCAAATTGCTGAGAAAATTACGAGGAAACATCGGTTGCTTGAAAGATTTTTGCATGACGTCCTGAGGATAGGGAAGGACAAAGTTCACTTAGAAGCGTGTGAGATGGAACACGGTTTGTCTGATGATGCAGAAGAGTCGCTGTGTAGGTTTCTGAACCATCCTGACAAATGCCCAGATGATGAGAAAATCATTCCAGCATGCAGTCTGCCCTTCTCCAGTTGCGAAGAATGCGTGGCGGTGCATGCGAAAGGTCTGGAAGAAGTGGGAAGGCGAAACAAGAACTTGGTTTCAATATGCGTACTCAAAGAAGGTGATCAAGGCAAAGTTTCGTTCATAAGGGGGGAGCACAAAGTGCTTCAGAGACTTTTGGACATGGGTTTGACGCCGGGGACCAGCGTAAGCGTCGTAAGGGTTGCGCCGCTTAAGGGTCCAATTGAGGTTGGTGTAAGGGGAGCTAGGGTCGCACTCGGACAGGACATTGCTTCGAATGTCTTCGTCGATTCTTTGCAGAGACACAAGCAAGGCTGATGACTCTAAATGGCATGTCATTCTGTGAAATCCGAAAGAGGGACGACGGGTAGGCACGAGAGTGACTCGAGACTTGGCAGAAATCTGGCAATTGCTCTGGCTGGAAATTCTAATGTCGGCAAAAGTGTAGTGTTCAACCATCTCACTGGTTCAAGTCAAATAATCGGCAACTGGCCTGGGAAGACGGTGGAAAGAGCCCAAGGCCTGCTCAATTTTGAAGGACGAAAAGTGGTGGTAGTAGATCTCCCGGGCATCTATTCGTTTTCCACCTTTTCCATGGAAGAAATCGTGTCAAGAGAGTACATCGCTTTTGAGCATCCTGATACCGTCATCAACGTGGTTGATGCCTCTGTTCTGGAACGGAATCTATTCTTCACAATTCAGCTACTTGAAATGGAAGTCCCCCTCGTTATCTGCCTCAACCAAGTGGATGTCGCCAAGAGAAAAGGCATAAGCATCGATCGAAAGAAGCTCGAACAAATGCTGGGCGTGCCTGTTGTCACAACTGTGGCAATCAGGGGAGAAGGAATCTATGAACTTGCAAAGACAGCTGTCAGAGTTGCTGAGAACAAGAGCCAAAAGGAAAAACCTTGCCTCAAGTACGGCGTCGAAATAGAAGAGAGGATAGAGAAACTCGCTGAGGCGATCAAATCTGAGAATCTTGCTTTGGGATATCCACCAAGATGGGTTGCAATCAAACTGCTCGAAAACGACCCTGAGATCAAGAAATCAATAAACTCCAAGTCTGGGAAGATAGTCCGTGAGTCTGAGGCTCTCGCAGGGGAGATATCGCAGATACATAAGGAACCGTGCTTCGCAGTCATTGCTTCAGAGCGATATTCGCTCGCTAACAAAATCGTTGCCGACGTTCTGAAGCAGAGCACTGTTAAGACGACGCTTTCAGAGAGACTAGATTGGGTTACTACACACCGTGTGTTTGGTTATGTTACATCTGCAGGGGTAATGGTCGGGTTGCTTTTGTGGACTTTTACTCTTGGAGGATTTCTTTCCACATTGCTCTCGAATGCACTGGGTTTTCTTGCGCCCGTCAATCCGACGTTCAACGGCTCACTCGTGGGCATTCTTTGGAATGGCGTCTTCGGCGGTCTCGTAGCAGGCATTACACTCGTAGTGCCCTATGTGATACCGTTTTACGTCATGTTGGCAATGATCGAAGATTCTGGGATTCTCACCAGAGTTGCGTTTATGATGGACAGTGCGATGCATAAGATAGGACTGCATGGCAAGGCTTTGATACCATTAATACTAGGTTATGGTTGTAACGTTCCTGCTATTCGTGGTTGCAGAATCATGGAAACAAGGCGTGAGCGTTTGCTTGCAGCCTTTGCCATCACTTTTGCTCCTTGCGCCGCCAGAACAATCCTGATTCTGGGACTTGTGGCAGCCTTTGTGGGCGCCGGATGGGCCCTTGCCCTTTACGCTATAGACATCGTAGTAATCTTTGTGTTGGGCAGAATAGCTTTGAAGGTTATTCCCGGACAATCAACAGGTCTCATCATGGAAATGCATTCTTTCAAGGCCCCCTCTTTTTCTGTTGTTAGCAAGCAAACGTGGGCACGGACCAAGTCGTTGATATACATAGTCTTTCCGACATACATCGCCGGAAGCGCGCTAGTCCAAGTTTTGTACGCTGTTGGCGTTCTCAAGCCTCTGAGCGACGCTTTGTCCCCGCTTACAGTTGCATGGCTTGGGCTCCCCGTGACGACAGGAATACTCTTGATTCTCGGCGTCGTGCGAAAGGAGTTCATACTGCTGGCGTCAGTAGCGGTCTTCGGTTCAACAAACCTTACTCTCTTTCTGACACCTGTTCAACTGATAACTCTCGCTCTGGTCGGAATCTTATACATTCCTTGCCTCTCAACCATTGCAATCTTGGCGAAGGAGTTTGGATGGAAATCTGCCGCTGCGATATCCATGGCCAACCTTGCCACTGCTCTGATTGCGGGAGGAGTAATTTCCCGACTGCTTTCTGTTGTGCTGTGAAATGATATGGATCAACAACTCTTTGAAGAACGAAGTCTTCTGTAAATCCGCATTTTGGCAGGTCTTTCAGATCATAGTGCGTGTGGAAGTGTGTTCTAGCGGGTGCGAGAAATAGTCAAAGTGAAGATCAAATGCAAATATTATGGTGCTCTGTATGACGACACTTTTGACAAATGCCCTTGTTGCGGTGCGGCAGGATAATGTGCATGCTCGTTAGGGCGCCTTCGTTATGTGCTTATTACTTGCTGCCGATCTCTACTTTCTATTCTCCGCTTAATCATCGGGTTTAGCGGAAGGAATGGATGTTGGGTTTAGAATGCGAAAAAGTCTTGATTTGAAAACGTTCGAAGAAAAAGTCGACAAAGAAGGGTTAGTGTGGGAGGAGAAGGGGCAATTTGGAAAGGCCATTGATGCCTACGACCGGCTTTTGGCAGAAGTTGAAGCATTTTCTCCTGCAAGCCAATCAGAGAATGATGACAAGAATGCGATAGTGGCTTACTTGCTCATGAGGAAGGCAGGGGTTTTGCTGCAGACTGGAAAAACTGATCAGGGTGAGCAGCTGATGCATCAAGCGTTAGAGCGCGCTGAACAATCAGGCAATTCGTTGGTAATTGCGAGAGCTCAGGTTGGCGTCGGAGTTTTCTGCGGCTCCACTAATAGGCTTGAAGAAGGAGAGAGACTGTTGAGAGCAGCTCTATTGTCTTTTGGCAAGGGCACAGATTATGACAGCAAACAAGGCTATGGTTGGGCACTTCTCAATCTTGGCGGACTTTATCGTAAGCAGGGCAAGCTGGTTCAGGCTGAGCAGAACCTGTTAGACGCCATCAAGGTGCTCGAGACTATTGAGAATTGGGTAGGTGTCGCTTCAGCTTACGAATTAAAGGCCAAAGTCAACGATGACAAAGCCAACATTGAATGGGCAAGACAGGACCTGCTAAAAGCCATTTCGTATTATGAGAAGCAAGGAATGATGGAAAAGGCTGATTCGCTGAGAAAAAGATGTTAAGTGAAGGGGCGGCACGCACTAGGGCGCACCGCGCGCGCTATGTGTTGTTCTTTACGAATTTTCGAATTGCGTCGTAGTATTGCTTCTTGCCTGTAATGAAAGGATCGCTATGATCTGCGCCCGGTATGATGACGAGTCGCTTGTCTTTTGCAGCAGAGTTTTCATACAGCATTCTTGCCTCTTCTACAGGAATTAATGTGTCCTCCTCGCCATGGATGATCAAGGTGGGCTTAGTGATTGATCGCAATTTCACTTTGTTAAGAAATATGCTGTCGTCTCTCCAAATAGGATGTTCGGGCGGGATGATTGGTGAGAAAAACTGCCTGAGGTTGTTCGCAGGTCCGCTTTCAACTATCAACCCTTGAATATCATCCTGAAAGTTGTAGGCCAGTCTGACTGCCGAAAGACTCCCAAGTGAGCGCCCCATGAGAAAGAGGCTCTTTTTGAAACCGCGGTCCTCAACTATTTTTTTGAATCCTGCAAAGATTCGATGAGAATCTTTGAACATGCTGGTTACTGTTGGAGTGCCATTGCTTAGCCCGTATCCACGATAGCTGGCTACGAACAGGTTGATTCCAATATCATTGTATAAGGGTGCAAACGGATCCATGCTGTCGACGGTCTCTCCGTTACCGTGAAAGTAAAGCAGGGAAGGATAGTCTTTGTCTCTTATGTGGTATCGGCATCCTATTCTGACTCCCTTTTGGACTTCTATGAAATAGTCCTTCGCGTTAGGTGCAAGCGGTTTGACGGAGGTTTTCTGCGGATAGAAAAGTGTTCCCAGAAGTGCACGCTTTATTTCCGGTTGATCAAGAAACGACAAACCTACATCTTCGACAGTCATCTTTCCACCGTGAGTTGCAATAACTCATTAACCTATTTGCCATTTTGCGTCTCTGGACGGCGGGTGGAGTCTGTTCTACTCTAGTTTTTCTCCGCATTTGGTGCAGAAGCTGGCTTCGGTGGGGTTCTTTCCTCCGCAGCTTTTGCATACCGTCATGTTTCTGCTGCTTCTGGGTTCTTTAATGTCCTCTCTTACGTTTTTGAAGGCTTTCTGTATTTCTTTGCCTGCTGTTTGGAACGCCTTTTCCACTTCCAGGCCCGCTTTTTGGAGTGCCTCTCTCCAATCCTCTGCAGGAGCTGGTACGCCTGCGTCTATTCCGTGTTTCGTTCTGTAACCGCATTTGGTGCAGAAACTCGCGTCGTCAGGAAGTTTTTCACCACAATGTGTGCAGAAAACCATAAGCATCGCCTATGGCAAAAAGTTGAAAAGAGCGATTTAAGCATTGCTGTGACATTGCGCTTCCAAAGAGAAGCTTCTCAAGCGTAATTAGAGGCGGAAGTGCGTCGTTTTAGGTTTGGGCGTGCTTGGGTTAAACAGTTAATCTTAAACGTTGCCGCATCAAACATTACGTACATTGGTTTGAGGTGAATGAAGATGGTGAACGTGGATGGACACGAAGTGCCTGAAGGATTGTACTACACGAAGGAGTTCGAGTGGATCAAGATTGAGGGTGACAAGGTTAGGGTGGGCGTAACTGACTATGCTCAGAAACAGCTGCGGGAAATCGTCTATGCGGAGCTGCCTGCCTCTGGGGGTTCTATAAAGCAGAATGACCCTTACGGCACGGTGGAATCGGTGAAGGCCGTGTCGGACCTTGTGGCGCCGATAAGCGGAATGATAGAACAGGTGAACGCGGAGGTCCAGTCGAAACCCGAGCTGCTGAACGAGGATCCCTACAACAAGGGTTGGCTGATCATCGTAAAGCCTTCAAGCCTTCAAGCCGAATTGCCAAACCTCATGACCTTCGACAAAGCAGTTGAGTGGCACAAGACCCTGAAGAAATGAAGGAGAACCGATGCCTAAGCGCATAGTTGTAATCGGCGCACACGCAGCAGGCGTGGACGCAGCCTCAGCTGCGAGAAAAACCGACCGCACAGCAGAAATCACGCTCTTAACAGACGAGGAATATCCCGGTTATTCGCGTTGCGGGCTACCCTTCGTCATAGGCGGCGAAATAGCCCAATTCGAGGATCTAATCGTTTTTCCACAGGCTTACTTCAAGATGATGAAGCTGGGTCTAAGGACCCAGACGAAGGCCACAGCGATAAACACCAAGGACAAAACCGTTGAAACCGTCGACAAGAGCGGGAAAGCTGAGACAGTACAGTACGATAGCCTCATCATAGCGACAGGTGCGAGCTCTTTCACACCGCCGATCAAGGGCAGGGAGAAAAAAGGAATACACTCGCTCAGAACATTGGAGGACGGCGAGAAGATAGCCAAAGCCGTCAAAGACGGAGCGAAAACCGCGGTTATCATGGGAGCCGGTCTCATCGGCCTTGAAACAGCCGTTGGACTCCATGAAAGAGGTTTGAAAGTGAAGGTTGTTGAAATGCTGCCCCAAGTCCTGCCGCAAGCGCTTGACCCTGAAATGGCAAAGCTGGTCCAAGAAAGGCTTGAACAGAAGGGAATAAGCATCCTGCTCAATAAATGCGTTGAAGAGTTTGTCGGAACTGACAAAGTGACGGCTATCATTGCGGGGGGCGAACAGATCGAGGCCGACTTGTTCGTGAGTGCCTTCGGCGTAAGAGCAAACAGTCAACTTGCCGCCGACGCGGGGATAGCTTTGGGAGAGACGAAGGCGGTTAAGATCAACGCGCGCATGGAAACGAGTGCCAAGGATGTGTATGCGGTAGGCGATTGTGCAGAGACGATAAACATGATCACTCATAGACCGTTTCTTCCGCAATTGGGCACGGTGGCCGTGAGGCAGGGAAAAATCGCGGGCATGAACGCGGCGGGCGGATATTCACTCTTCAGAGGCGCGTTGGGTTCAGCAGTTTCCAGATTGTTCGACATCGATTGCGGCTGGACGGGGCTTACCGAGACAGCGGCGCAAAAGGCCAGGTTTGAGGTTGTGACGGGCACGATTGCTTCAAGGACTAGAGCCGACTACTATCCTGGATCGTTGCCGATAAAGGTCAAGCTTGTAGTCGAGAGGGAGTCGCAGCGAACAGTTGGAGCTCAAATCATCGGCGGCGAAGAAGTCACCCAGAGAATCAACGCCATATCGTTAGCTATACAGAGACGAATGAGCGCGAGAGACTTGGCAAAAGCAGACACAGCCTACGCACCTCCACTCTGCGAAACTTGGGAACCATTCGTTCTCGCAGCCGAAATCGTGCTCATGAAACTCCGCTAAGACCACGTTTTCCCAGAGCATTTTTTTCCTTTTCAAGGGGCATTTCGGATTCTGGTAACTTCATAGGCGACAAATTTATCTGTTAATTTTCGGGTGATGATTTTGTTGTTTGAAAAGAGAGTGTTAACAGTCGGGTGATAGACCATTATAAGGGTGCTGTGAAGTCTGCGGTAATTGCTTCTCCATGTAAACATTCGGTTGATGACAGTACTGCGCGTATGACAAGAGGCGAAAGTCTATTAGAACTTATCCGCTACATTGGTTTGGGGAGTTTGCTAGTTGAGCGAGACTCTTGTAACAGTCTCAGTCGAAACGCGAAAATGGCTTGAAACAATCAAAGCCAATGTGAGCAAAGAAATCCCTTCTACCAAGTATTACGAAAGAAAACATTGGGCTTCATTCAAGAACCCTTCAACTAACAGAAGATTTGCCCAGCTAAATCCTCTCGCCAAAGAGATACGGCTATTCGTAAAATTACCCGTGTCTTTCGATATTAGACTTGAGCCAACACCTTCATCACGAAGTTGGGCAGAAACGTATCCTTCTATTTTCAAAATAAAGTCAGGACAGGACATAGAAAAAGCGACTTACTTAATCATAGAATCCCACAAGTCTGACTCAGAAAAGCAAATTAGGATTTAAGTTTGTTTTTGCTTGCGTTCTCTATCAGAGTTTTCCACTTATCCTGTCCTTCGACCTTTATGCCACATGCTTCCGCTGGGGTCTTTCCGCCTAGGCCTTCGTGGGGTCTAACGTAGTTATGGAAAAGTTGATAACCTGAAAGCATTGCTGAATCAGCTTTCTTTAATCCTCTCAGTACCTTCTCTCTGTCTCGGACTTCTCCGTTCATTCTTTCCATTTTGTTATTGTTCATATCGCCTCGGAGTCTGATATGTCGAATGTGTTCAGTTCTCGGAGCTTTCTGAGTCCAAAACTCTTTCTTGTAAGCATCATGGTAAGCTGGAAGTCCATCGGTTATGAAGATCATAGGTTTCTTTCCTGTTGCTTCCTTTGCCATTCTTAACAGGTTTCTTGCATCATGCTTGTCTTTTGAATCAGCAACTTCCTGAGCGATCCAGAACCTTGTTTCATCGTCCATCAACGCAAACAGATACTTCATGTCACCTTTTATTTTGACGTATAGCTCGTCTGCTCTCCAAGTGTCTGAAACATTGGGCTTAATCTTCTCAAGATAATTATTCATTAGCTTGACGTATTTTCGTATCCACTTCAAAACTGAAACATGGCTAACTGAAACGCCTTGCAGTTTGAGGAACTTCTGAACGTTCCTAAGCGATTCTCCAGTGAAGTACAGTTGCATTGCTGAGGTTATGACTTGTGGCGAGGCTTTCATTCCCTCAAAACCAACATTGACCGAAAAGCGTTTTCCACATGCTTTGCACAGGTATCGTTGAATGTCGTATTTCTTGTTGTGTCGTACTGCGTCTTTGACTATTTGCTCTGAACTGCAGTAAATGCATTTTGAAGTGTTCAAAGGAGCGATGATAATGTTCTTTTTGACTTGCTCTTTGATTCTTATGCTGGTCTCAACCGCAAAAATATGTTTGCATTTTACCTGTCGAAACCTACTATCTGGACATTCGCACGCCCATTCTTTGTCAACCTTGAAAACAGCGTATTCGCCGTTTCCTGATTGGGAGAGAACGGTGTAGAAATTTTCTTCTACTTGTTTGACTTGGCTTTTTTTATGGGCGATTTCTAAACCTCTTTCTTCTCTCAGATTTTCGAGTTGTTCATGTGCCATCATTCAAATCGCCTTACTGACTATCAGTACTAATAGTCAGTACTAGTTATTAAGCGTTACGCTCTAATCGTACTGTCTATCCATACTGATAGAAAGTGATATATATTAGTGGGAATCAATAGTACTAATAGATGGAAATGTCATCAGATACGATTGACCGAGTTTATAATGCATTGAAGAACTGTGACCCACAGACACCCAATGAAATCGCCACTACCTTGGGGCTTAATCAGAAAACTGTGCAAAGTGCTTTACTAGAACTTGCAAACACGCGAAAGGATGTCAAATGGAAAAAGATTGGAAGATTTAGAATCTTCTGGAGGGAGGGAAGGAAATGAGTGAGCTGACCAAGCCGCTAGAGTCAGCTACACGAAAGAAAATCGACCTATGGTTGACAAATCTAGGATGGAACATTGACGAGGAATCGCCAACCTGCAACGTAGTGACTGAAAGAGGCTATACAGAGGAACAAAAAGAGAAGTTACAGGGAAATCAACCAGACTATCTTCTAATCAAAACTGGAACTACTCAACCGCTAGGAGTGATAGAGACTAAAAGAATTGGAGAAAGCCTTGAAGATGCATTAGACGATGCTATAGAGAAATATGCAAAACCTCTGGACATACCAATCGCCTTTGCAACAGACGGCACATTCACTCTTACTTGGCACATGAAAGAAGCAAAAGAGCTTTCAATAGACAGCGAGAGGGTAAAAGGGCTTCTAGCCGAAGAAGTCTTAAAGAAATTCGTTAATGAAGCCAACATCAGACAGATTTCTGAAAAAGTGAAGCACACACGTGACGAACTTATCAAGGTCTTCAAGTGGGCGAATGACTTACTACGTAAAGAAGGGTTAAGAGGATTAGATCGTTTCGTGGAATTTTCAAACATTTTATTCCTCAAATTAATCAGCGAAATTGAAAGTGACAGAATAAAAAACAAACTTCCCCGCTTGTTAGCTGACAAATATTGTTGGGATGCGTTCGCCAATTTGCCCTCTGAGACCATGCTTGAATACGTTAACAACACAGTACTGAAACATTTGGTTGACACATACAATCATAGTGGCGATGTTTTTCAGGAAAAACTTCAGATTAAAGACCCAAACAACCTTAAGCTTATCGTGGATAAGCTGTCGAAACTTCAACTGATTAACACTGATTCAGACATCAAAGGTGATGCTTTTGAGTATTTCTTGAAAAGCCTTGGTTCTAGTAATGACTTGGGTGAATACTTCACTCCAAGGCACATAGTCAAAGTGATGGTCAAACTCGTAGACCCCAAATTTGGGGAAAAAGTTTATGACAGTTCATGCGGAACTGGAGGCTTCATTATAGAAGCTTACAAACACATTAGAAGATCATGCAAGCTCACATCAGCCAACATGGACATACTGAAGAATTACACCATATACGCTTCAGAATTGACAAATACAGCACGAATTGCCAAGATGAATATGATATTAGCTGATGATGGACACACCAACATCAAAGAATGGGACAGTTTGGCTCATCCAGTGAAAGCAGAGTATGATGTTGTTCTGACTAATTTCCCATTCAGCCAAGATACCGATTACAGTCAGCTTTACGGATTTAACACAAAAGACGGTAATGTTGTCTTTCTGAAACATATCATCGATTCATTAAAAGACCGAGACCAAGCGAATGATCCTAGGGCGGGAGTAGTTACATTTCAAGGTGTTCTTTACGATTCTGAAAAAGTCTATCAGGACATCCGTAAATACCTACTTGAAAATTGCGAAGTTGAAGCCGTCATAAAATTGCACAACTATGTTTTTAGACCGTACTCTGGTGCAAACACCAGCATACTAATATTCAGAAAGGGAAGACCGACAAAGAAAGTCTGGTTCTTTGTTGTGGATAATGACGGTTTCGAAAAAACTGCCAGCAAAAAAGGAAGGAGGCCAATACCCGATAATGACCTTGATGCTCTCGAAAAAATCTGGCAAACCAAACCTGAAACTGTTAGGTCTTGGACTGTTGATCTCCCAACGATAAAAGCTAACAAGTACTCTCTTGACGCAAACCTCTACAAACCAAGAAAACGTATCACAGCAAGATACCCCTATGTTCCTATATTAGATGTGTGCGATCAAATAACGGAACCTGTAGCACCATTCAGCGTAACTCGTAAGTATTTGGACACAGGCAATCTCGTTGAAAGTGAAATAAAGGGCTTCGATGAAGTGGCTTATGAGAATAAACAAGACCGAGCCAATCAAGAAGTCTCTGTGAACGATGTTATCTTTGCAAAAATGGAAATGACAAACAAGAGTTTGCTAATAACAGAACAGCTTGAAGACATTATTGTTTCGACAGGGTTCGTCGTACTGAGAGCAAAAGACCCCACAAAGGAACTTCTTCCAGAGTTTCTGTATTATTGGATTTCTAGTGAACAATTCTTGAGTTTAAAAGATGACCAAGCTAAAGGGTCAACTCAAAGAGCCATCAACTCCACTGAAGGGTTGCCTAAACTGCAGATTCCTTTACCACCTTTTGATGTTCAAAAGGAAATAGTCAGTGAACTCAAAGAAAAAACGCAGAAGATTAATGCAATCAATCAACTGCTGCTATTTTATGCAAGTTCTCTTGTAGGCAATAGATTCTTCAGCGGTGATTATCCAGTCAAGGCACTTGAAGCGCTCTTGCTGACAGATCCGCAAAATGGACTTTACAAGAACGCCAGTTTTTACACTTATAGACAAGAGAAGGATGGCATCCCAATAGTCAGAATAGATAATATCTATGATTGCGAGTTAGTCACCAAGAACATCAAAAGTCTCAGACTGACCGAAGATGAGAAAAGGGTGTACCAGCTTAAAAAGGATGATATTCTTCTGAACAGAGTAAACAGCGAGGATTTCATAGGCAAATCCTGCGTCTACGAAGACCAGTTTCCAGTATGTGTCTTCGAGTCAAATATGATGCGTTTCTCTGTGGACCAAAACAAGGTTCTGCCAAAATACGTGGTTTACTACTTGTCTAGTCCTGAAGGGAAATCACAGATTATCTCAAAATCAAAACCATCCGTAAATCAGGTTAGTGTGAATCAAGTAGATGTCAAGTCAATTTTGATTCCAGTTCCAGAAGACCTCAAGATCCAAGAAAAAATAGTTTCAGAAATAGGACAAGAGTTGAACACTGTTAAAAGCCTTCAGGAAATCAAACAAAGATTAAAGAATGAGATTCAAGAACGCATGGATGAGATTCAACCGCAATAGGGCAAAACTCGAAGATTTCAATTCATCAATAGAAAACTATGCTTTGGCCCATTTTCCATTCTTCCTCAACAATATGAAATGGTGGTTTTGAATACTTTCTGCTTTTTTTCTTTTCGTGTCATCAATCAGAATACTAATGCTCTCATATTCGTTGAACCGCAATCCGCATTCGCATGAGAAGCTGTAGACCTGAAAGACCCCATAACTCCATGATTTATTGGACTTGCATTCTTTTCCGCAATTGGGGCATTTTGTCATAATTATCTCTAACTGTAATCTGTCGATCTTCTTTTTAAAAGTTGCATAGAAGCAAGGTGGTCAGGTGAAGGAAAAATCGCTCATAGACTCATTTTCGACAAACCAGAAAAAGATTATATCATGTAACTCTGACTTTATTACACCTTTAGGAGGTGGTCGCATTACAAATAAACATATTTTTGTGTGCAACCACTCTTGAGGGCGGAAAGGCAGAGGCTGGATGACTTGCGGTTTGGTGAAGTAAGGGTAAAGAGTGGTTACTTGCGACAGCCTCAATTTGCCCATTCATGTGGTCTTCGTGAATGAGTACAGAGGGTGGTAACAGAACCCATGTTAAGGTATTATGCAGGGTCTCAATGATTGAGATTAACCGTAGACAGGATTGTGCACAGAGCAGAGTGAAGCAATGACCAAAGCAGAAATTGTAAATGTAATAGCTACTGCCTCAATAAATCAAGAAATGGATTTTGACGCACTCAGACAAGCTAAAGAAATCTTTCATGATTCAGATGTCTATGGCGGTCGAGTCGCTTATTTCAAGAAGGCAGGCATGCAAGGCAAGGTTTCAATTTTTGCGTCAGGTAAGCTGATAAGTATAGGGACAAAGAGTGAGTCTCAGGCGTTCAACGAACTGGAAACTACAGCTACATTTCTTGCTGAGAAAAAATTTGCTAAACCTGCTAAACTGGAACCAAGAATACGGAATATTGTGGTCAGAATAGACCTTGAACGAGTAATAAGCCTTGAAAAACTCGTTGAAAATCACGCAAGCATCATATATGAACCTGAGCAATTTCCAGCAGCAAAATTACATCTAGAAAAACCCTTCAAAGCCAGCATCTTGATTTTCTCATCTGGCAAAGCAATTATCACTGGACTTACGAGTTCAAAACAAATAAAGCGAACGATAGTTCAGTTGGAAGCTTTCATTGGGCAAAATGAATAGCCAGCACAAATCGGTCAACTGATTTTTGACAGGGACTCAGAATGTCCTATGACTTAAGCGTCATGAGTGCCAGCGTTTTCTTCTCCAACCTTCCCTTCTAACCATGAATTTGACATCAGAACTCTTGTACGCCTTGTTCCACGCTCTAGCCTCTTTCTCAGCTTTCTTCTTCATCCTGTAACGCTCTCCAGCAATAGTTCTGATTGGGCTTTTTCCTTTTCTCCGCACAACAAGCCACATTTTAGGCTGAGCTTTTCGTCTATAACTCAAACGGACTCACAGAAGAAAAATGTGCGACAGGTTCCTAGCTGGTTTGCTTTTTTTGTTCTGTTTTCTCTTTTCGCCACTTTACTATCTCTGCAATTATAGCTACGGGGAAACTAGCGACTGCAATAGCTATGAAGACATAGATTAGTGCATTCTGTAAAGACATTACATCATAGTACACGCTTACACCAAGATAGCCAATTACGCCGACGAGGAAAAAAATTAAACCCACATAAATTGGTCTCAAAGTTGAAAACCTCTAGTATTCTTCAATCTTTGTAACCTTATAACACTTTCGTCGCTATCACAATGTGTTTTTATATTTCATTATTGTCAGCCATTCTCATATTGCATCTGACGAAAAACATAAATGGACAGTTGGACAATATAAAGAAACCAAGGGTGTCACAATAAGTTCAGAACCGAAGACCAACTAGACAAGCTAAAACGAGCTATCGAGTATATGTTGGAGAAGATGCATGGCTAGAATAAAAACGGACACTTGCCAGTGCGAAAGATGCGGCCATGTGTGGGTTCCTCGCAATAGTGAGAATGAACCAAAAGTGTGTCCTAAGTGCAAGAGTCCATATTGGAACATTCCAAGAAAGCGCGCACGCACGATCGACATCGATGATGTTAACTATTAATGCCAAGTCATGTTGCAATAAGAAAGGCGCAGGGAAGACAAACCAAACGTAGTTTACAGAACCAAAAAGAGTTATTTTATTGTTATTTTATTATCTTCAGAAGTTCTCTATAGGAACCTGCAAGTTTCTCTAATTCAGCTTTTTGAGCTTTGCTTAGTTGTCCCTCTTCAGCATTCTGAAGAACAGCTGTGAATATTTGATCTGCGACATTTTTGAACACATCCGTAACTGATGTTGGATTTGATTTCTGACCAATCATTGAAGCTAATAGAACATTTGCCATCACTGTGTTCATAGTAGTCATTGCAGATAACTGCAAAGTACACTTAGTGATTGGATAGAGACCAGCCGCCATTTGAACCCCAGTCTTAGCGCCGTGTAGAACAAAGTTCTATGAAAACGAAACTTTGGATAAAGCTTTCCTAGACATGTATCGCCGCATGTTATGATGAATTGAGCATCACCCGACTGTTAACATGGAGAACCAGAATGGTTGATTTGTCACCCGATTGTTAACGGCGAAAACCATCGCCTATGAAGTTACCAGAACCGCATTTCGGAAACTTAATTAGGGGCATGGCTGAACAGAAAAGTCGGAACTAAGGTGGTTTAAATGACGGTAAAGGCAGCTATAAATGGTTTTGGAAGAATTGGCCGTCTGCTTTACAGAGCGGCCATAGAAAGAAAGGCAAACATAGATTTCGTCGCTGTCAACGACATAACCGATGCAAAAACGCTTGCACACCTGCTGAAGTATGATTCTGTGCACGGAAGGTTCGACGCGGACGTGCAGGTCAAGGGCAACAACCTCTCGGTCAACGGGAAAGAATTGAAAGTTCTGTCACAGAAGGATCCAACCCAATTGCCTTGGAAGGATTTGGGCGTTTACTTAGCTGTGGAATCGACTGGGCTGTTCACGGATCGTGAGGGAGCCTCGAAACACTTGGCGGCAGGAGCAAAGAAGGTCCTGATCTCGGCGCCGGCGAAGGATCCAGACGCCACGATTGTCTTAGGCGTGAACGAGAACACATACGACCATGAGAAGCATAATTTGATCTCGAATGCTTCGTGCACAACCAATTGTGTGGCGCCGGTTACGAAGGTTCTTCATGAAGCCTTCGGAGTGGAGAAGGCGTTTATGATGACCGCTCACGCTTACACGAACGACCAGCGCGTGACTGATCTGGTGCACAAAGATCTGCGCAGGGCAAGAGCCGCAGCGGTCAACATCATCCCGACGACGACTGGCGCGGCGTATGCTGTGGGTTTGGTTATGCCTGAGCTTAAGGGGAAGATTGACGGAATCTCCCTGAGAGTTCCGACGCCGGACGTTTCAATCGTCGACCTGACGGCGCTGTTGAAGAAGGACGTTACGAAGGAGGAAGTGAACGCAGCGTTCAAGAAGGCTTGCACGGGACCGTTGAAGGGAATATTGGAGTACACTGAAGACCCGATAGTTTCGACTGACGTGTTGCACACGACGTGGTCAGGAGTCTTCGACTCACTAGCTACGATGGTTGTTGACAAGAACTTTGTCAAAGTGCTCGCTTGGTACGACAACGAATGGGGCTTCTCATGCCGCATGGTTGAACAGATAGAGATTATCGGGAAGAAGGAAGGCCTCTAAACCGGACGGAGTCAAAACCTGAAAAATCTCCGTTTTTCTTTTGTTTGTTGTTTGGAAGTGTAGGAAGATGTGGAAGTTACTTACGTTGGATGATGTGAAAGTCAAGGATAAGGTCGTGCTGGTGAGGGTTGACTTTAACTCGGCGATTGATCCGAAGACCAAGAAGATTTTGGAGGACGCGAGAATTCGTGCTCATGCGGAAACAACGATTAAGGAGCTTGTGGACAAGGGCGCGAAGGTTGTTATTCTGGCTCATCAGGGACGCAAGGGAGATCCAGACTTTATCCCGTTGAAGCAGCATGCTGAAATCCTCGGGAAAATCCTGAAGAAACCCGTCAAGTACGTTGATGACTTGTACGGAGAGACGGCCAAGAACGCGATTAAGAGCTTGAAGAGCGGCGAAATCCTCGTTTTGGAGAACGTTAGGACTTTTGCGGGTGAAACAAAGGATGGCTCTCCGGAAGAGCATGCGAAAACAGAGCTTGTCAGGAACCTTGCTCCGCTGGCGGATCTTTTCGTGAACGATGCTTTCGCAGCCGCACACAGAGCACACGTTTCAATGGTAGGCTTCACTGCTGTTCTGCCGAGTGTTGCGGGACGCATAATGGAGAGAGAACTGAAATCGCTCAGCAAAGTGCTGGAAAACCCGGAAAAACCGTGCATATTCATACTAGGAGGAGCCAAGGCGGACGACTCGCTTGAAATCTCCAAGTATGTGTTGGATAAGGGAATAGCAGACTACGTGCTTACGGGAGGAGTCATGGGCCAAGTATTCTTGGCCGCAAAAGGCGTGGACCTTGGCAAGCCAAACATGGACTATTTAGAGAAGAAAGAGCTCAAGGGCTTCCTACCCGGTATAGAAACACTCATTCAAAAGTACCCGGACAAAATCAAAACTCCACAGGATCTGGCAGTTGAAGTGAGCGGCAAGAGAAAAGAGATATCCGTCAACGAACTGCCAACGGAATATTCGACCTATGATATCGGAACAAAGACAGTTGAGGATTACAGTAAGATCATAAGAAAAGCGAAATCAATCGTTATCAGCGGCCCAATGGGAGTCTATGAGAACAAGCAGTTCAGTTTTGGAACAAAAAGGATTCTTGAAGAGATTGCGAATTCTAAAGCATTCTCTTTGGCAGGAGGAGGACACACGATATCAGCCATAGAAGAGTTTGGGTTGACCAAGAAAATCTCTTATGTGAGCACAGCAGGCGGAGCATTAATAGAATTCCTCATGGGCAAAAAACTTCCAGGCGTCGCTGCACTGGAAAGAGCCGCAGCAAAAACAGCTTAACTGAAAGTGACCCCTCCAAGCGGGCTTGTTCAAATTCCCTTTCTGTTCTTAGGACGTGAACCCGAAGCCCGACGATTGAAAGAAATTCTGCTCTCCCAAAACAGATAAAAGAGAAGGGTTTGCGGGAGACATCTCCACTTTTTGCCGAAATGCGATTTATGCGCGCGCTATGTCAAGACTTATCTTTTTCAGGAATCAGGGTATCCTTGGCTATAGCAGACATGCTCAACACTCTTGTTAGGCTCTTGTCTCTAAGGTTCACCAGAAAGCCTTCTGACTCGTTTACGTCTGAGTAAGGAACTTCTCTTGAAAGTCTCTGAGTTTCCGCGTATGCCGAATAGTCTTTGTGGAAACTGACAAACGCATAGTCTTTGTTCAATCCCATTCCACTGACGGCAATCAGGTCGGCGTGAGGGTGTTCTTTCTCAAATTTGCTCAAAGACTCACGAAATTCGTTCTGTTCGTTACTGCTTAGGTTCTGTTTCATTTTTACGAAGGTGAATCCCATGATTTCGTATCCAAGTTTGGTGAAATCTGGAATAATCGTGTACTCCTTGATAATGCCTTGTTCCTCCAGTCTCCTGATCATCCTGCTGACCGTTGGCTGAGAAACGCCAAGCACTTTTGCGAGTTCTCTGTCGCTCCTCCGACTGTTCTTCAAAAGCTCAGAAAGCAGACGACGCTCAACAGGTTTCATATTCAACACCATGACACTATAATTCGTCTTAGACGGTTAAGCTTTTTGTTTCAATCTATTCAAGCGTGCGCGTGTGTTTGCGCGCGCCAAGGGAACTAAACAGGTTTATTGATGAATCGACCTGTCCTCATTTATGAATTAACGGAAGACGAAAAAGCAATTGTTGAGAGTAGGGTCAAGTAAAACCAGACTTTTGAGCCAGTTGTCGGTTTTGCGGAAAAGTTATAGCTGAACCCAAGAGAATAGCTGAAATCGTGTATGCGGGGATGTAGTTTTGGTAGAGCACTGGAGAAGGTCACTAGTAAAAGCATACTTATAGACTTCTAATCATTGTGTTAGACGTTACAGTCATCTACTTATTAACTGGAAGACTTGACGTTGCACTCGGGTTCATGATTATCAGTAACGTCTGCACAAGCATAGCATACTATTTCCATGAAAGAGTCTGGAACAAAATAGGTTGGGGAAAGACAAAGTGAGACTTGTTCTTCTATGATACGCTTTGGCTATGTCTTGGGAAAATGGTTTGAAACATCTAGCTAGAAGACTGTTCTATCAGTCTTTTTAAGCCAGTTTGACCCGTTGACTACTTTTTCTTTTGGAAACATTCCATGCAAATAGCAACCAACTTCACATCTTGAAGCGGTTGCACAAGAGATGTTATACCCTTTGCAAGCACGGTCACGTAACCCAAAGGCTTTCCACACTTCTGACATCTTAATGGTCTAGTGTTGTTCATTCCCCATCAGTAGAGATTACTTCTGTCAGTCCTTTTAAGCCAGTTTTGGTTTTGCGGAAAAGTTATAGCTGAACCAATTCAATTGACTGGAATATGTGTGACGTTGTTTGACTCATCATTGGGGCTACGTGAGTGCTGTTGCTTCGGCACTCTTGTTTGGGACAAGTTCGACTCTAAACAAAATTGCGTTGGAAGACGTTCATCCTACCATAGTCGCTGGGATGATTTACTTCATTGGCGGAGTTTTCTTATTTGGAATTCACTTTTCTCCACTCTCCAAGAGGATTCTTGCTTTGTTTGAAAGCCCAGAAATCGAACCCAAGATAACGACTAGAGACTTTAGGATTTTGGCTTTCGTCATTCTTTGTGGCTCAGTAGTTGCACCCTTGTTACTCTTGAATGGTCTGAATCAAACTACGGCAATTAACACATCTCTGCTCCTTAACGCAGAATCTCTGTTTACTGCTTTGATAGCGTTTGTGTTTCTCAGCGAACGGGGAGTTAAAAAAGAGTATTTGGGCATTATTCTGTTACTAATAGGAGTCGTGTTCCTGACCACAAACAGCGAATTCCAGAAACTTACCCTAACAGAAAACATTGCTGGCAATCTACTGATAGTAGGGGCTTGTATGTTTTGGGGAATAGACAATAACCTAAGCAGATTCTTGAGCAAGAAGCGGGACATAATACTGATAACTGGGCTGAAATGCTTCATTGGCGGTCTGGCTCTACTGGCAATAGCTTTTGTCATTGGCGTTCCCCTCAGCATTCCTCTAATCTCAATAGCTTATCTATTGTCTGCTGGAGCGTTCAGTATTGCATTCTCAATTCTACTGTTTCTCTTTGCATTGAGGAAAATTGGTTCAATGCGAACGGGAGTCATCTTTTCCATGTCTTCACTCTTTGGGGCTGTTCTCGCTTTCCTGATACTGAGAGAACCGTTCTCTTTCATTCAATTGGTAGCTGGAGCAATAATGTTGCTGGGAGTTTACGTCCTCATTTTATATGGAAAACGAAACTAGAGCAATTCTCTGTCAGCCTTCATAAGCCAGTTCTAGATTTTGGGGGCGGAAGATTGTAGTTGAACCGAACTAATGAGATTGAATGTGCCAAGGTCCGCACCACATTAGTTACCCGCTAGTCTGTCAAGGATGCACAAAGAGCATCCAAAACAACTAGACCTTTTTCCACTATCTCGTTGTCTGTTTTTGACGTTTTTTCCATACCTTTAAGCACGTAACACAGACCCAAGGTTTCCTTAAACTTCACTTTTTCTGGGTTTTCTTCTGCATCAATTTCAAAATCATGAATAAACTTGCCTATCTCTAGGGCAATTGGGTCTTGTATGTTGTATTTTTCTACCAAAACATCATATGTCGTTTTTTCCTTTTCAACTGGTTTGATTTCTGCTTTCGGTAATGTGAAGGCTATCGCTCCTTTTGGCATGGGGTCATCTTTAGAAATAAATGCGAATCTAGCTTTCTTGTCAATGAATCTTTTGATTAGCCAAGCCGAAGAGCATCGGTCAACGTGAGGATTATGCCGAGTAACCCAGAGCATCCGAATCACCTTCTTATCAAAAAAAGATATTGAACTTACTCTGTTAGTTTCTTTTTTAGGAATTCCCTTCGCTGTTTTCTGTCCATCTTTTCGATTTCGCCTTTGTGTTTGTCACGGACGAGCTTCAATTTGCAGTTAGTGTAGAGAGCATCGTAGACTGGTCTGGCTTTTTCTATAGCTTCATGGTCGTCCTTAGCCACTATACCAATTCCCGTCATGATTGCTTCCAGCCCCGCTGCTTCGGGAACAGTTTCCATCTTATCCGTGTCAGCCGCTCGGACGATTTTAGCAAGTTCCAAAACCGCTGGGTCGTTTATTTTGTATTTTTCAACTATGGAATCAAAACTGCATTTTTCACCATGATGACCTAACTCCACATCAGGGGCATCATAGGGGATTGCTTTCTCCTTCTTCACGGTTTCCTCAATCTTTTCTACTGGAACGAAGACAAATTCAGCCTTGGGGTCAACGAATCTCTTAATCAACCATGGACATGCTGTTCTGTCAACATGCACGTATTGTCTTGTCACCCATTTCATTGTTTTGCACCTTGTCACTAGAACCATTCTCTATTGCTCCTTAAATATCCGTTTGACCCATCTGTTCTTGGAGATATCTATGTCAAACGGGACTTCGGGAGAAATCTCTACTTAGGGCATGTGCGAATCCCGGCGACCCCACCACAAACCCAGAGGCCCAATTCTGATATCTTGCTATTAGCGCGCGTTCGAAAGCTGTGTTCACTCGAACTTCGTGGAAGCACTCAGAATGGTGTTCCTGTCCCTATCTAGGTTGCGAACGTAATGCTCAATATAACCACACTCTGGACAGGCATAAGCCTTGATTCCAACTCTCTCACCCATTACTCCAGCCTCTCCAGGCGTCCAATATATGCCAGATCCAGCTGCAAACAGTGAAAGCGGCGAGTCTTTCTCTACAACAAAACTAGCCCTCATAATCGAACCACACTTAGGACAATTCTTCTCTCCAGGGCTTCCCTGAACCTGCTGCGTTCTCAAGCTAGCTCCGCAGCTTGGACAGAAGGCCGAACCCTCTTCCAGTTTACGCCCACAATTCGGACAAGAATTCAAGGGGTTTTCCCTCAGGATTCCAGAGAATAGCACACTGTAGATTTAAGGATATATGCCCAAAAAGAATTCTGTGGCCACGCGCGCTTTTCAATTTGTTACAATTGATTTTCTCTTTGTCGCTGAGAGACAATCTCAGTATGTCAAGTTAACTTGAGGATGGTACTGGTACATTCCATGTTCGCCACTGCACCCATTGGTCAAAAACCTCCTTCGTTGTGTCTGAGCTGGAAACTTCAATTCGATAAAAATAATACCATCCAAAATCAAAGATTTTAGGCATGGTCACCGTTTCTCCTGTTCTGATGACGCTAATATTCTTTGTCACTACCCAAAACAGCTGGTCCGGCGCTTCGTTCGACGAATTAGAGAAACCTCCAGACAATTTTACAACTACATTCGTTTGATTCACGTCTCCATCGTTTTTCACTGAGATGTTTATGTAAGCCGCAGGCTTATCCAGTCCAACCTCGTACTGAGGTGTTGCTATCGGCAAAACCTCAAAAGTCGTCTTCGGTCTGTTATTTTGAGTCAAGTAGAAAACTGCTGAGAAAGCGACGATTATGATCACGATCAAGCCAATTCCGACATAAAGCAGCTTTGTCCTATTCAATGGCGCTCTCCACAAAATCAACGGTTCTTTCTCCATGATAAAACTTATGGTTTTTGAGGACTTTAGGAAGTCGGTTTGGTGGTTGCAGAAACAAATCACGCTTTCGGCACACTATGTTAGACTTCACAGAACTGTAAAAGGAATCATCAAGAATCGCCGTGCGCGACAGAATCGTCAGCGATACTCAAATTGTCACGTTTTTATGGGTAAGACCGTACCTTCCAATTTGGCGCGCCTGTAACAGCATCATTTCTTCCCGTACAGTATGCCGATTGCGCCAACCATAAACGGAAGCCTCAACGCCCTTGGAATGAAGGCCGAACGACTCGTATCCAAGAATTCCACGCTTTCAACACCCCAACTTCTAATTGTTTCAAGCAAATCATCAACTTCACCGTACATTCTCTTCACCAAGAACAAATCCTTAAAAGCAAACACACCTCCCTTCCTAACCACTCTCAAAGCTTCCTTAATGACCTCTCGCTTGTCTTTGGCATCGCTCACTTCATGAAACACAAGGTTGCTAACTGCAGCATCAAAGAACCCCTCCTCAAAAGGCAAAGCCGAAGCACTAGCCTTCCGAAACTCCACCCGGTCTGCCACGCCATCGAGCTCTGCATTCCTCTCACAAACGCTCTTCGAGTACTCCCACATTCCACCCCAATAATCTATCCCAACAACACGGGCCTTTGGGAACTCCTTGGCCATCTTAATAGCTAGAGGTCCATTTCCACACCCGATGTCGAGTGCCCGTCCTTCCCCACCCCAGTCCAAACGGGCTAACACTAATTCTTGGATTTGAGCCTGCACGTTTCCGCCTCGAAGTGAGAACCTGTACGTGCGTACGCGAAGTAAGAAAACACCGAGAATGGCAAGATCGCGCCAACTATTGATATGGGAAACATGAAAGACAGGCCGAGAAAAATAACACCAACCGCCCCTGGAAGGTAAAGTAATCTCATGGACACCCAGTTGCCATAGTCTGGTTTCTTTGCTTTCTGTTCACTCGCTGTGCACTCCTCCCACCGGTCTTTCAGTTCCTTTTCTTTCTCGGATAGAATTCATTAATTACACCAAGAAGCAGGGAAAGAACTCCTGCCCCCACAATAGACAAATTGCCAACTTCCAGTTTACTAAGCCAAGAGAAAATGTAATGCTGATTGATGTCAATCCCGAACCCTTGAAATATAAGACTCAATGCACCAAAAAAGAAAGCTAGCCACGAACCAGCCGCTAAATCCAAGAATAATCATTATCATTCCTGCTCCGATGAAAATTCCGTTGCCCAAATGAACCCTGCGCTCAGACACAATTATCGCTAGCATCTCTGTCAACTTTGTCTTTTATCGATTTCCTTACCATGCAAAGCAACACAGATAAATCGGGCAGCTTGATGTTGACTATGCTACCAGAGATTTTCACTGCAGCGTTTCTCGGTACATGCCTAGGCATTTTCTACCTCGTCAATCTTTTCAACCTCCTCAGAGACCGTTTGAAAAGGAAAGCCCAAGCCACGCATGAAACACCCCCACCCGAAACGCCCGAACCTCCGAAAAACTTCACACTCGGGTTGGCAGCGTTCGGCACACTTGTTTTCTGGCTCGGCTCCATCTTCTACGTGCTCCTCACCTTCGCTGGGCTTCTTCCGTACTTCGACAATCTTCTTCTGCCCCTGAAATTCTCATTCGATTCTTACGTACAGACAGTAGGCATTGTCCTGACGGCTTTCGGCTATTTTCTCTTCACTTGGAGTATCATCGCAAGAAGCCGCTACGCAACCGCGTGGGAAATGCCAGTGGACCAAAAACTGGTCACTTGGGGGCCATACCGGTTCGTGCGCCACCCTTCTTACCTTGCATACGTCATCATGTTCTCTAGTCTGTTCCTAATCTCGCTCACGTGGATAGCACTCATTCCACTCATAGCAATTCCAGGCTACCTGCAAATCGCAAACGAGGAAGAGAAAATGCTAACCCAAAGATTCGGCGACGAATACACCGCCTACCGAAAAACAGTTGGACAATTCCTCCCCAAACACAAAAACAGACACAATAACCTCACATAATAAAGGTTGAAGACGCGGTTCAGCCCGTACGGTCAGGAGCAGCCTATGAACTCAACTGTTCCCATGCCTCTGTGAAAAGTTATATTAACAAGTTGATTGCAACCTAGCCTTAATGGTGATGAAAAAATGGCAGACAAACCAACAGCAGCATTCGTACTGTCTCTCATAGGCGGCATCTTCATTCTGTTAGGCGGTATAGTGTACGCTACAGCGGCATCCTGGGTTGGATCCCTAGGTTTTGGACTCGGAGCCTCTGTGCTCGCTGGACTCGGCGTGTTTGGACTGATTTGCGGCATACTAACCATTCTTGGCGCAGTTTGGATCAATAGCGGAGAAAAGGACAAAGTGAGAAACGGCGCTATCCTAGTGCTGATATTCTCAATACTCAGCTGGATCGGTGCTGCAGGAGGATTCTTTATAGGCTTCCTTCTAGCCCTGATAGGCGCAATACTCGGCCTCACATGGAACCCCTCAACCACAGAAACTCCACCTCCAAAGGCTGCACCTCCAACACCACCATAACTCCCCTTTTTAATTTTCGTAAAACAAAAGCTGCCTCAACAAGTTGATTGTTCAAATTGAAGCCAACAGACTTGCGTCTTGATCGCACCGCTAAGACAATCGGGCACACGATACGACGAAGAGGGCCACGTTCATCTGCCGGGCTTGTTCAAGTAATCAAAAAGCTGGCGGTTGTAATTGCTCAGAGACTCTACCCGTTTGGATAATTCTGCCACCTGAACCTCTAATCGAACGACTCTCTCCCGGAGATCCGCTATATCTCTTGCTGAACCATTTTCTGGCACGTTTTCCACACCCTTCCTGCTGGTCATGCAGATATGTTGTCACAGTGAACCTAAAAAAAGCTTGCCATTCGCTATAATGCGCTCTCATATTTATCTCATGCTATGTTAACCAATTGCTTAAATTCTGACAGGAAGATATCAGTCAGAAAGAGATAAGGCTGAAAGACGATGTCATACGTTTTCAACATTCCCTTCCATGACAATCAAAAGCTGAAGCATGTTATCGAAGAAGTGAAAAAAGATGTGAGACTGCAGACTCTGTGGAGATGCGCGAACGTTATGGCCATCGACCGCATGGGCTACACAGACCACGGTCCCACCCATGTCAAAATAGTCTCCAACATTGCACTCAAAATCCTCAGAATCCTTGTCGACAAGAAAGTCGTGCCCAGCATCGTCAAGAACTACAGCATGAAAAACGACGACGCCGAAGTCGTCGTGGTTCTAGGCTCAATCTTCCACGATCTAGGCATGGCCGTCATAAGAGAAGGCCACGCGTTCTACGGTGCACTGATAGCCTCAAGGCTCGTAGAAAACTACCTTCAATCGATTTACTCGGAAGAGGAACGCACCATCATTCTATCCGAAGTCCTTCATTGCATAGTGTCCCATGAAGACCCCATCAAACCCCTAACGGTGGAGGCAGGCATCGTCCGCATCTCCGACGCCTTGGACATGGAAGAAGGAAGAGCCCGCATCCCATTCCAAGCAGGAAAAATCGACATCCACTCCGTCTCGGCACTGTCAATCGAGAAAGTAAACATCCAGGAAGGAGAGCAAAAGCCTGTTACCATAAGAATAACGATGTCCAACTCCGCCGGCGTCTTCCAGATAGACGAACTGCTCAAACCCAGAATCGAAAACTCTGGTCTCCAAAGCTACATCCACGTGGTCGCCGAAATAACCGGAGAAAAAGAAAGGAAGATAATAGACAAGTTTGAAATATGAGCGCCTCTCAACTTCTGAAGTCGTTTCAGCCGCTTAACAGCAAACGAGAAATAGACAACCAGCTCATTAAGAAGCATGAGAGGACGAAAGGTTGACAGACATCGTTCTTGTTTTTGAGGTTCATCAGCCTCACAGACTAAAACGAAGCTTCTTCTGGGAAAGCAAGATGTTCAGGCGGGTCGACAAGAAAGAATTTTTTGACTATTATTTTGACACTGCAGTAAACAGAGAAGTCTTTGAACGAGCATGCAACAAATGCTATTTTCCATCCAACCGCATACTGCTCGAAATAATCGACCGGTACAAGGGAGAAAAGAAGAAGCCGAAATTCTCTTTCAGCCTCTCCGGCGTCTTTCTAGAACAGTGCGAGAAGTTCAACAAGGACGTTCTAGAAACGTTCAAGCAGCTCTCAGAAACGGGACAAGTTGAGTTTCTAAGCCAAACGTACTATCACTCATTGGCAAGCCTCTATCCTGATAGAGAGGAATTCGTCGAACAAGTCAAGATGCATCAACAGGTGATGAGGGACCTGCTGGACTACACGTCAATGGTTTTCGAGAACACGGAACTGCTCTACAACAACGCTGTTGCGAGAGCCGTTGAAAAGCTCGGATACACGGGAATCTTCACTGAGGGCGTGGAGAGAATACTGCGCGGAAAATCGCCCAACTATCTCTACTCGCCCAAAGACCTGAAGAGAATCAAGATTCTTCTGCGTAACTACAAGCTGACGGACGACATAGGGTTCAGGTTCTCGGCAAGATGGTGGAACGAGTGGCCCCTAACCGCAGACAAGTACGCGGGTTGGCTGGCAGCAACGCCGGGCGACTGCATCAACATCTTCCCGGACTATGAGACCTTCGGAGAACACCACTGGCCCGAAACGGGCATCCACGACTTCCTCAGGCACCTGCCACCCGAGATTCTGAAGTGGTGGAACCTGCACATGAAAACGCCTTCTGAAGTTGCGGAGAAGTACGCCTCTGTTGGGGAGATAGACGTTCCCGAGCTGGGAGGAACCGTTTCCTGGGCTGACTTAGAGAGGGATGCAAGCTGCTGGCTTGGAAACACAATGCAATGGGCCTATTACACGACTCTGAGACGCCTGGAACCACTCGTCAAAGAAACCGAAGATAAAGAATTCCTCAAAATATGGAGATACTTCCAAACAAGCGATCACCTCTACTACATGTTTACCGCAGGGGGTTCGGCAGGCGAAGTTCACTCTTACTTCAGCCCGTTCAACACTCCTATGGACGCCTTCGTGACTGCGCAAGCCGCAATATTGGACTTCGAAAACCGAGTAAGACTCGCCATCATCGTTGCAGATGAACCGTTCCTCTTCTACACGAGCGTGGGAGAAAAGTACTACACAGGAACGATGACTTGGAGCCTAAGAGGCTTCACAAAAGCCATCAAGAATGTAAGTCTGAAATCAGTGGAATTTCACAATGGCCGGGGAGACTTTGAACAGTGGGCTGAAAAGTCGGTTCACGACAAAGCCCTGTCCGAACAGCTGAAGAAGGAAAGGCTTTCAAAACTGAGCGGCGAACCACTCAGAGAAGCAATAATCAAAGACATGAAGAAAGCGGCAGACAGACTGACGGCTGAGATGCGGTCTGCAACCAAGTACTTCTAGCCTAGACGCACATGCCTTTATAAGAAAACTCGTCAACACTATGGTTCGAACAAAGTTGTAGGTGATGGAATGAGTGAAGGGCTTCCACTCTCAGAAAAGATTCTGCAGACCTTGCACAACCTCTGTGCAACAGCGCCTGATCTGGCGAGAAGAAGCGAAGAATTAGCACAGGTCTTGCAAATTGACATTAACGAGCTCGAAAGAATCCTAGACGATTACAAATGTCAAGGCTTCGCAGAGAGCTTCGTGGACAATGAAGGAAAGAAACGGTACTACCTCACTGGAAGCGGAATCATAAAGATCTGCGCAATCTTCACGTAGTGAAAGCCAAATGCGCATCATAATCTTCTCTTGGGAATACCCCCCAAGAATCGTCGGGGAACTCGCAAACTACGTCAAAGAGCTTGCATCACAACTCGTCAAGAACGGCGAGAAGACGTGGGTAGTCACCTACCACGACTTCTTATCCGGAGAACATGAGGAGCCCGACGGCGTCAAGACTTTTAGAGTTACGAACCCCGTTCACACGCACATCGGCGTACTCACGTGGGTTCTGACCTTAAACCAGGAAGTTGAAAGGATCGCCGCAGACATCTACTATGCTTCAGATAGGCATGTGGACCTGATTGACGTGTATGACTGGCACTTCATACCCGCCGCAGTGACTTTGAAGAAGGGGCTGGCCATCCCGTTCATCTACTCCGTTGAAAGCATAGAGGAACACCGCTCGCATGGCGCCAACTCTCCTTTTAACATGTCGATAAAGAGCATCGAATGGCTAGGAATGTACGAAGCTGAAAAGCTGCTCGTCAAGTCTGAATGGATGCGAGATGAAATAATAAAGACATACAAAGTCCCAGCAGGCAAAATCAAAGTGGTCCCGACGAAATCTGTGAATTGGATGAGCCAAATTCTGGAGACGTATGGAAAGGCGCGGGCGGAGGTAATGATGTGAGCAAGGACCTGACGGTCGTGATGCTCAGCTGGGAATTCCCGCCCAGAATCATCGGCGGCATTTCCCCGCACATCTACAACCTTTCTAGAAGCTTGGCAAAAAACGGCGTAAAAGTCCATGTAGTTACATGCGATTTTCCCGGTGCGCCTCCGCATGAGACCATCGACGGTGTTGACGTACACCGAATAGACTCGTACAAAAACCCCGCGCCAGACTTCGCAACGTGGGTTTACCTCATGAACGTAAACATGCAGAAAGAGACCGCTGCAATCGTCCGCAGCCTAGACGGGAAAGTGGACATATTCCACGCTCACGACTGGCTCGTCGCAACAGCCGGAATCGGCTTGAAGCACGTTTTCAGAAAACCATTCTTCGCCACGATGCACTCAACAGAAATCGGCCGCAGAAACGGCATCCACACCGATTATGAGAGAATGATACACGAAACAGAAGCATGGCTTACCTACGAAGCCTGGAAGGTCATATGCTGCAGCGACTACATGATATCACACGTGCGATGGGCCTTTGGACTCCCCTCAGACAAGCTTGTCATGGTTCCAAACGGCGTCAACTTCGAGGCCTACGCAGGAAAAGAGAACGAGAATCTAAGCCAATTCAGAAATCGCTTCGCTCTACCCCATGAAAAAATCGTGCTTTACGTTGGAAGGCTAGTGCACGAGAAGGGGGCTCACGTACTCGTGAGCGCAGTTCCCAAAGTATTGGACAAGATTAACGCGAAGTTCATCATCGTCGGAAACGGCTACATGAAGGACCAGCTCTCAGACCTAGCCAAAGCGCGGGGGATAGCCCACAAAGTGATGTTCACAGGCTTCATAGATGACGACACGCTAAGAAAACTACAAAAATCCGCCGATGTTTGCGTCGTCCCCTCCCTTTTCGAGCCCTTTGGAATAGTAGCCCTTGAAGCCATGGCTGCAGGGAGCCCAGTCGTGGTAGCGGACACTGGCGGCCTGTCTGAAATAGTCACTCACGACGTTGACGGAGTCAAAGTGTACACCGGCGACCCCGATTCCCTGTCATGGGGAATAACAAGAGTGCTGACGGACGAAGGCTTTGCCCGGCGCCTAAGGGCCAACGCGCTCAAAAAAGTCCAAGAGAAGTACAACTGGGACACGATAGCGCGACGAACGAAAGCCACGTACGAGGCTGTCTTGAGCGAGTACTCGAAGAGCTTTTGGGCGCAGAAGACCTGAATCAAAGCTTGTCAAGGGAGACTACGGATACGTCAGCTTGATGGCTCCGTGTTCGCAAGCGTCCACGCATTTCATGCAATAGATACATTCAGGATGGCTGAACTTCTCCCAGGGCAAGTCTAAGATGGGAACACGCGTGGGACAAACCTGGACGCAGCGGCCGCATCCGCCCTTCTCGCACTTGACGGGTTCTCTTCTCAAGCCGATGAAACTGAAATTGTTCATAATCGCCATGATTGCCCCGTGCGGACAGAAGTACCTGCACCAACTTCGAGGCACGTAGGCCACGAACGCCAAGATCAAGATCATGATCACTAACTGTGCCCAGAAAAGCCCAGACAGGCTCGCGATGTCAGCAAACACATCCACACCGCTGGCCGAGACGACTGAGACGGAGAAATCGTGAACCATCTTCGGCAAGGTTGCGAACAGGGTTTCCGATGGACTTAGTGCCGTAAAAGGTGCGGTGGCGAATATGCCCAGTGCGCTCTGGTATCCTGCACTGGTGCCCGTGATTATTGAGGCCGAATATGTAACTGAAATGAACAGAGTGATTGCCAGGACAAAATACTTCATGTAGACCATCGCTTCATGGGTTCTTACAGACACGTCAGATTGTTTGCGTCTAAACAAGCCAATGATGTCTTGGATGAAACCAAAAGGACATACCCAGCCGCACATTGACTTACCAATAAGTACGCCGACTATCAGAAATGAAGCCAACCCGACCCATGGAAAAACAACGCTGGCGCTCCAACCGCTGAACATCAACTGTATAGCGGTGAAAGCGTCACCCACACTGTTAGCCTTTAGACCCCACGTCCAAAGCACAGGAAACAGCAGGGGCAGTGCACCGAGACTGAAGACTATCGAACTGAAAAAGATGAAAGATAGCAACTGGACTACTCTGCGCGGCGTGTTGTACTTCAGCAGTCTCTGTCTAAGATTCCGTGCAACCAAATGTTTCGCCTTCTCCATGCTCTAATGAGGGACAGAGTTATTTATTTTCCTATAACTTTAACGTTTTCCACCAGAACCTGCGGTGCGACGGGCTGTCCGATTTTTCCTTTTCTCTTCAAGACAGTAATCTCGGGAAGGAAGGCTCATAAAAGCATTATAAAAGCCAATATTCACTTATGATGCAGGCAACAGAAAATGGTGTGCGCCACGAAGCGCGCTGCGTTGAAGGATTATTCATGCCTATGTTTTGTGCATGAACAATCTCATTTGAGTGACGAAATTGACGTCGTCATCGACGTTCTCAAGCTCGAACTTACGAAGAAGGCGAGAGTCAGAGTTTATGTCTTCAAGAATCTTTCTTTCGACGACCCGTGCGCCGGATCTGAGAAAGTCTTCAAGTCCTCGTGTGAACAGTTCGATGTTGTCCCCGATCTCGCTGTGTTTCACAGCGTAGTTATGTTCCAGATGTCTGTATATCAGAGTCGTTGCTTCTTTCCCGAAGACTTGGTTGAGGACCTTGTCTATTACTCCCACGACTGCGTCATTCTTGGACGTTTGCTGCGTCGATGTTGCCATCAGCTACCACGGTATCATCGTTCATCGTGCGACTTAATAAGCATTCTTGTAGACTTGTACGCCACAAATACAGGAAAAGCATGAAGGGACGCCTAAAAAGTGAAGTCAGTAAGATTCAACTGTTGTACTCTTTTTGGCAGGTTTTTGGCGGACACTTGTTCGCTGAGAATAAGTTGCCCGTAAACGCCATCATAACCCGGCACCACCTTGGCCTTTCCTTCCCGAACGCGAATTATAGCTTCGGCAACTTGCTCATCAACAACGGAGGCCAGCTTGTCCTTAGAACTGTCAATTAGGACAGAGTATTCGTCCCCAAACCTTTCCACGAGAGGATTGTAAACATCCCACACTTTTGCAGCGTATGGAGAGTCGATGCCTAGTACCGTGGCGATTATTTCCGAAAGCGGAAGCAGATGCATAAACCCCACGGCTTCCTCAGGCTCGAAACCCTCGGAACGGTCAGCTAATTCTTCAACGCGTTGTTCCACACCCTTCGTGAGTTGTCGGCGGCAGACTGGGCAAACGTTGCCAAGCTTCACTGCTTCCCGCGGAGAGAGCGACACGTTGCAGTTCCTGTGGCCAGTCCAATGGTACTTGCCGTACGCCGGGTCCGTCTCAATCGTAAACTTGAAACGCTTCCTATCTTTTGAACGGATAGCGTCCAGCACCTCACAGTAACTCGGCCTGCTGAGTTCAAACACGTTTGCTTCTCTTCCAATACGCCAAGGCCAAAAACTGTGACTGTCACTGTTAGAAACAAGCGCGAACTTGTCAAGCTTACTTAATCGCCAGTTCATAGGTGGATCTGATGAAAGACCAGTTTCCAAAGCATGAATGTGTTTGGTCATGTCCTCGTAGCACTCTTCAACACTGTCGAAGCCGCTGAAGGCACCGAAGATGCTGAACCAAGGCGTCCACGCGTGGGCAGGGAACACCATGTTCTTGTCTGAAACTTCCATGACCTCTTCAACCAGATGTGCCGCGTTAACGTTTAGCGTTGGCCTGCCGTCTGAAACCAAGTTGCCGTACTTCGACAATCTATCTTTGATTTGCAGGGCGGTCTCCAAGCTTGGGGTCAGAATGACATGATGAACCTTCTTAACTTCGTTTCTAAAATCAAAAATCGTGCTTACCTCAGTTGTTACCATGAAGCGCACGGTCGAATTGGCTTCTGAAGCAGGCCTGTAGAGAAAAGTGTCTGGTTCGACAACCAACTTTTCACTCAATTCCTTGAGCCACTTTGGATGCGTAAAATCTCCAGTGCCTACGATACCCAAACCCTTGATCCTCGCAAAACGATTAATCTCCTCGACGCACATTCTCTCGCTCGTTGCTCTGCTGTACCGGCTGTGCATGTGCAAATCAGCTATGATTCTCAAGTGTTCCGGAGCCCCAGCATCTCTTGCATTGTTCGCGATTATTAGGTTATCGTGGAATTCTTCAGCTGTTCAGTGACGGCCTTGACTACAGGCTTCAGGAATAATGTTGCACCATCTTTAAATCGAGCCTTTGAGTTAAGAAAACCCACACGTTTTCAGAGGTCGCAGTCTTGCCAAAAAAGAAAGAACCAATATGGATAGCTAGAGACTTTGCCAAGTGCAGTGGGTGCAGGAAGTGTGAAATAGCATGCTCACTTTGGCATGAGAACCGCGTGTGGCCAGATGCTTCTAGGGTAAGAGTTTTCATGCTTGTCCCAGGACTGGAATTTCCACACCTTTGTGCCCAATGTGAAGATTACCCTTGTGTAGAATCATGTCCGACGAAAGCCCTCTCAGTCAGCGATAAGACGGGCGCGGTGCTGGTTGATAACGAAGCCTGCATCGCCTGCGGACAGTGCATAGATGCCTGCCCTGGCAGGGTTCCCCACATGCATCCAAGAGAGAAGCACATCGTAATCTGCGATTTGTGCAATGGAAATCCTCAATGTGTCAAGGTGTGTCAGGAGGGAAGTTGGAACGTGCTCAGAACAGTGGAAAGAGGAGATGAGCCTTACAGGCTCTACGCACGAAAACCTGACGAGATAACTAGGGACTTGGCCACAAAAATATACGGAGAAAAGGGCGGAGAGTACTTATGATACAAGGATATGCAGGCAAGTTCCTCGACATAGACCTTTCGACCCAAACCATCAAGGAGACAAAGTTCAGCGACGAAATCCTGAAGGATTACATGGGCGGCAGGGGGCTTGCAACAAAGATCCTTTGGGACAGACTGGGCTCCAAGTGGGAGAGAGTGGATCCGTTGGGCCCAGAAAACCTGCTCCTGCTTTTGACAGGTCCGTTAACAGGGTATTATCCGGGAGGAAGAACCTGCGTCTCGGGCAAATCTCCACAGAGCAGTGGGGTCGTAGGCTCAACGCTTTCAGGTGAATTTGGGGTTGAGCTAAGATGCGCAGGATACGACGGTATAATAGTGACCGGTGAATCGGAGAAACCGGTCTACCTTTTTCTCAAAGACTCCGACGTCGAATTGAGAAACGCCAGTGAGGTATGGGGTAAGGATGGAAAACAAACAGTTACAGCGCTTACAAACGAGTGCAGAGGGCTCCTGAAAACACGCTATCCAAAGTACGGCGAATGGAAAGAACCTGCAATGCTTTACGTCGGTCCAGCAGGAGAGAACAAGGTGCGAACAGCTGTAGTCTGCTCCAAATGGGCCCATGCCGCAGGCTATGGCGGGTACGGCGCAGTCATGGGATCTAAGAAACTAAAAGCCGTTGTTGCAAAGGGCACAGGACCGTTGCCTGATGCAGCTGATATCAGAAAAGTTAAGAAACTCATAGAAGCAGTGTGCAGCGACGTCTACGAGGGCGAATTGTGGAGACGCTGGGGAACCGGAGCTGGCGGATACAACTTCGGAAACAAAACCAGCTCGGAACCAATACGCAACTGGCAAGAAGAGTGGCACGACGAGAAAGGCTACGGCGTTGACAAGTTTGAGACTCGGCTGTGGATGAAACCGTACTGGGGCGATTTCGGCTGCCCCACCACCTGTCTGAAACTCGCCGTCGTGAGGAACGGAAAATTCAAGGGAGCAATAACAGACAATCCTGATTATGAGATGCAAGCGTACTTGGGCACGAACCTAGGAATATTCATTCCAGAAGAAAACGTGTTCCTCGCTTCTCTATTAGACGACTTGGGTCTGTGCGGAATACAGACTGGCAACGTCATGGGCTTCGCGGCTGAACTCTATCAGAGGAAGATATTGACCAAAGAGGACTTGGACGGCCTAGAACTCAAATGGGGTGACACAGAAGCCTTCGCGACCCTAGCTGAAAGAATCGCCTACAAGGAAAACATAGGGAGCACTCTGGCCGAAGGAACCTACCGTGCAGCATTGAAAATCGGGAAAACAAAGAAACTGGATCTGCTGCCCTATGCGGTTCAGGCCAAGGGAATAAGCATCGGCGCCCATGGAATCCGCAGCGGGCAAGACTTTCCTGAAATCATTTCCTACGCGTGTTCCGTGCAATGCGGAGACCACACCTCCCTAGCAAGTCTCCCTCTTGACGGGGGCGGAGAAGTAATGGGAATATTCAACGATTCCGGTGTCTTCTGCGTCTTCAACAGTTTCGGCGTGCCACGAAACGTAAGGTTCGACTTTTACAAGGCAGTCACGGGCCTAGACCTGACCCGAAAGGAATGGGCTTTCACAAAGGGCCTGAGGATACTTCAGCTACAGAGGATTATGCTGCTATTGGGCGGTCCGGACTTGAATTGGAACCCGAAAATCCACGACGACAACCCTCCGAGGTTCTACGAGCCCCTGCCCAATGGACCCTACAAAGGAAAAACCACTGACAAAAACGCTGTCGAAAAGTATAAACGCAGGTACTACAGGGCCGTCGGCTGGGACAAGAAAGGCGTTCCAACAATTGGAATTCTGAGAAAACTGGGACTCAGAGACGCCGAAAAAGCGTTGGAAAGAATAAGCTACGACTAGATTATGTGCAATTCTTTCCCTATCTTTTCAAATGCGCCGATCGCAAAGTCCAAGTCTTCTCGAGTTAAGGCAGCGTTCATTATGGTCCGTATTCTTGCCTTGTCCCGTGCAACCATCGGAAACACGATGGGTAAGGCGAACACTCCTTCCTCAAAAAGCCGTGCGCTCAGCTTCTTAGCGACACCGCTTTCGCCAACTATAATGGGCGTAATAGGTGTTTCACTGTTTCCCGTGTTGAACCCTAGATCCTTCATCGCCTTCTTGAAGTACCTGGTGTGATCCCACAATGTCTTGACGTGTTGGGGTTCGCTTTCCAGGACATCTATCGCCGCTATGCATGCGGCTGCGACTGCTGGAGGATGAGATCCGCTCAGCAACCAGGTTCGGGATTTGTTATAGGCAAAGTTGACTAGGTCTTTAGAACCCGAAACGTGGCCGCCTACCACTCCGAAAGCTTTCGAGAAAGTGCCCATTTCCACGTGAACCTTGTCACGGCCAACCTTGAAATGCGAGACTATGCCTCTGCCTCCTTCGCCGAGGACGCCTTCACCGTGGGCATCGTCAACATAGACCATCGCACCATGCTCTGCGCCAAGCTTGGCAATTCCGTCCAGAGGTGCGATGTCACCGTCCATCGAGAAGACACCGTCCGTGATTATCAAGATTCGCCGGTAAGGCGGCGAATGTTTCTCAGCCTCTTCTAGGACGCGCTGCAAATCCTGCGTGTCAGAATGCTTGTAAACTGCTCTTTCACCGTGGGCCAGTCTGACACCGTCAATAATGCTGCCGTGATTGAGCTCGTCGCTTATAATCAAATCCTCTTTGCCGACCAACTGAGGAATTAGGCCGGCGTTTGCGGCAAAACCCGTTTGGTACACGAGCGAACCTTCGGCATGCTTGAACTTTGCGAGTCTTTTTTCCAGTTCAATGTGAATATCCATTGTGCCGGCTATGGGACGAACTGAACCTGAACCGGCACCGTGAGTCTTGACGGCCTCTACCGCGGCTTCCTTCAACCGTGGGTGATTGCTGAGGCCGAGGTAATTGTTGGAACAGAACATCAAGACCTTTTTTCCATCAACGTTGCACCATGGAGAACTCGGACCTTGAAGAACTCTGATCTTCCAGTCCAACGCGTTCTCCACCAAATCCTGATACTCTTCTCGCAAAAACTTCGTGGGATCCCGCATCTCAACCATGCCTCTTTTCCCTAGTTTTACACTCCTTCTCTTAACTCTTTCTTGCTGAACCAAACGTTTCTCACAGTTTTCCTTCAGCGAAACGTTTCGACAGTTTCTCCATCATATCCTTGGTCATCATGGCCAAATCGTACTTCGGCTTCCAACCCCACTCTTTGTGGGCGACACTGTCGTCAATCGACATCGGCCACGAATCCGCGATTGCCTGTCTAAAGTCAGGCTTGTACTCGCACCTGAACTCCGGGATGTACTTCCTGATTTCAGCGGCAAGCTCGCCTGCCGAGAAGCTGATTCCAGCCACGTTATAACCGTCGTGACGCTTAATCTTGGACAAGTCAGCCTCCATCAAATCCACAGTGGCTTTGATACAGTCCGGCATGTACATCATCGGCAACACCGTGTCCTCTCTCACGAAGCACGTGTAACGCTTGTACTTTATGGCCTCGTAGAAAATAGCAACGGCATAGTCGGTCGTCCCGCCGCTTGGAAGCACCTCACTGCTTATTATGCCCGGGTACCTTATGCTTCGAACATCCACGCCGAACCGGCGGAAATAATAATTGCACAGAAGCTCACCCGCAACCTTCGTAACCCCATACATCGTTCCAGGAATCAGAATGGTCTCCTGCGGAGTGTTCACACGAGGCGCTGGAGGGCTGAAAACCGCGATTGAACTCGGCCAGAACACTCTTGCCACCTTATGCTCTCTGGCAATTTCCAAGACGTTGTAGAGACCACCCATGTTGACTTCCCAGGCAACCTGCGGTTTCTGCTCACCAGTAGCTGAAAGAACCGCAGCCAAATGATACACCGTGTCAACATCATAGCTTTCAACAGCCTTTTCAAGCCCAGCTTTGTCACCCGAATCAATAAACTCAAAAGGACCTGAATTCAACAACTCCCCACTTGGCTTCTTGCTGTGCCCCACGGCAACGACATTGTCACCGCCGCGTTTTCTTCGCAATTCCAACGTCAACTCTGACCCAATCTGACCAGTGGCCCCCGTAACCAAAATCCTCTTCAACCTTTTCCCCGTCATTATGCACCCTCCTTGCCGACATCAAGCGTTTGAATCTTCGGCATATAAGAATTTTCAGACGCACAAAACCCTTCCAACGTCACTCTAACATTGACCACCCGCGCAAGCCTGGTCGATATCCAATCTGAGCATTTCCGCGGAGCGGTCATCACTTCCAAAGCTGAAGCTCAAAAAATGGATTGAGTACTCAAAAGCAAGGCCCTCAGAAACCAGAACAGACCACCAAACTATTGCCCTAATATCCAGGCGGTCCTCTCGAGTCTAGGCATCTCTCGTCACAGTCTGCTTCTTCAACGCTTGTCACACACACAGCAACACTGCAACGAATGTGCACAAAAGAAGAGGGGGTCAACATCAAAACATTACAAAGCAACATTACAACTGACATGTAAAGCAACATCATAACTACTACAAAATCACAGACCGAGGGGGGTCATCGTTGAAGCGTTGCGGCAGATCAACGATGGCAGATTACATCTGGTGTGAGGACGCAGAGGGAAGGGCTGCTCTTGATTCTTCAAGCGTGCCATCCGCCAGAACTCTGAAAATGGTTTATACCTCTCGCAGCAAATTCCATGACTGACAAACCATGAGAATAGGCCTAATCGTCAACCCAATCGCAGGCATGGGAGGCCGAGTCGGACTCAAAGGAACAGACAACGTCCTAGAAGAAGCCTTGCAACGAGGCGCACAACCAGTGGCGCCGACAAGAGCCACAGAATTTCTGAAAAAGCTAAAGGATAAGCTGCCGGAGGCGCCGATCTACATTGTAACCTGCCCGGGCATCATGGGAAAGACAGAAGCAGAAACAGCAGGCTTTCCTGTTCAAACATTGCCCATGAAAATCGGCAGGAAAACATCCGCTGAAGACACCAAGATGGCAGTGCAGCTGCTAACAGGAGCAAACGTTGATCTGATAGTCTTCGTCGGAGGAGACGGCACAGCCAAAGACATTTTCGACGCACAGCAAGGCTGCAGAGACGTGCCCGCATTAGGCGTTCCCTCAGGCGTCAAGATGTACAGCGGCATCTTCGCAATCAGCCCCGCAGACGCGGCCGATGTTGTCTCTTCTTACGCCCAAAAACAAGCGGAAATAACAGAGTTTGAAATCATGGACACCGACGAAAAAGCCATACGAAACGATTCCTTCACACTGAAACTTCACGGATACCTGAAAGGACCCTTTCTCCCAGCTCACATTCAAGGAAGCAAACAAGTAAGCCCGGAAACAACAAACGAAGAAGAAAACCAAACTGCAATAGCCAGGTTTGTGACAGAAGAAAAGCAGCCAAACGCAACATGGATTCTCGGCCCGGGAACAACAGTCAAACATGTCGCAGATATTCTTGGCGTTGAAAAAACTGTTCTCGGCGTTGACATCTACAGAAACGGCGAGGTCATTCGTGACGTGGACGAAAAAGAAATCGTGAAAGAAGTGAAAGACTGGCAAGCCACATGGATTATCGTCTCACCCATTGGACGCCAAGGAATAATTCTGGGAAGAGGAAACCAGCAGATAAGCCCAGAAATCATAAAACACGTCGGAAAAGAACGAATAATAGTACTAGCGACCAAGAGCAAACTTCAAACCATTGAAGAAAAAAAACTAAGGGTAGACACCGGAGACCCCGAGGTCGACAACATGCTCAGAGGATACATCAGAGTCGTAACAGACTACAGAGAATGGCTTCTCATGCCCATCCAGTAAGCTTAGGCCCCGAACTTCACGGTTTTTCCAAGCAAACCCATCAGCGTTGGCATCAAATCCACGCCCCTTATCCTGTTCAGCCCTCCTTTAGCGCACGATCTTTCACCAAACTCGACAACACCATCACAGCGAACGTACGGTCCGGTGATTGCCACGGGAACAGGGTCCCCCTCATGGTTTCCAGTCACGCATGAAGTAGTATGGTCAGCTGTCACTGCCAGATAAGTCGAGTCCAGACTCACATGATCTAACACGTACTCAAGCATTCCATCAATTTTTTGCACGATTTCAGTCTTCAGTTTGAACTTTCCATCATGACTCGCAACATCCGTAGCCTTCACGTGCAACAGGACAAAGTCATTAACCTTCAGGGCTTCAACCGCCGCCCTCGCCTTTGCCATGTAATCCGTCTTGACTGTTCCAGTCGCACCTTTAACATTGACCAACCTCATCCCCGCAACTTTGCAGACTCCTCTAATCAGGGGCACCGCAGCTATACATGCAGCTTTGATTCCAAAGACATCAGAGATGGGCGGTATCTTCGGTACCGTGCCTGCGCCTCTGCACAAAACCATGTTTGCTACTGGCAGCTTGCGTTTTGCTCGTTCCTTGTTGACTGGATGCTCCTTCAAAATCTTATGAAACTCTTGCATAAGCCCATTGACAATCCTGGCCGTTCTCTTGGCATCGGGGAGATTGTCCAGAGGCTTCACTTCTAACACTGGTTTCCCAGCGGCCTCTGGGTCTGAATCACTAATGCATGTTGACAGGCTATGCCCGCGAATGACCAGAGCGGCTCGATGCTGAACCGTGCTTTTGAAAAAGAACTCAACGTTCAAGGATTTCTTAAGCTTGACATTCTGCAGACTTTCAGCCAACTTCACAGCATCCTCGTTATCGATTCTGCCCGCCCTTCTATCCAGGACAACTAGGTTCTTATCCACAGTTGCAAGATTACATCGGAAGGCAACGTCCCCTGGCAGAACCTCGACGCCTGAACCCACGGCTTCCAAAGCCCCTCTGCCCGAATAGACTCTCAGAGAATCATACCCCAGAAGGGCAAGAGTGGAGGTGTCACTCCCAGGAGGAATTCCAGGAGCTATAGGATCGAGTATGCCGCTGACACCGTTCTCGGCTATTCGATTCAACCCAGGCCTGTGGGCTGCTTCCAAAGGGGTTTTCCAGCCCAGCTCTCTAATCGGCCTGTCAGCCATCCCGTCCGCAATAACCAAAACTGCTCTCAAGTCAGATCCACCTTTTCTCAAGACAGAGCGTACTAAATCTTGGGTTGCTACGGTTAAAACACTTGCGCATCCATAAAACGGGAATTTAGGAGAAATCAGGCAAAGAAAATCTTTAATAGGTTCCTTCTGCAATTTCATAAAAAGTGGTCGAAAATGGGCGTTTGCCTTCCAAAAAGCTAGATTCTCACGAAGCTCAGCCTACGGTGTGACCCTTCTCGCAAAAATAGTTTCATTCAGCAGAAAACGGTGGAGTAGATAGAAATGTCAGATATGGGAGTTACTGTAAAGAAAGACGAAGACTTTTCCGACTGGTACGTTCAGCTTGTTCTAAAATCCGGGTTGGCTGACTATGCTCCTGTGAAGGGATGCATGATTTTCCGCGAACACTCTTACGCTATCTGGGAGAAAATTCAGGAGGCCTTCAACAGGAAGATAAAGGCGACAGGCCACAAGAACGTATACTTCCCTCTTTTCATACCTGAAAGCTTTCTGAAGAAGGAGGCTGAACACTTTGAGGGATTCGTGCCGGAAGTGGCATGGGTCACAATGGGCGGTAACACTCGGCTGGACGAAAGACTTGCCGTAAGACCGACTTCGGAGACAATCATTTACGCCACGTTCGGAAAATGGATTAGAAGCTGGAGAGACCTGCCGATCAAATTGAACCAGTGGTGCAGCGTTGTCCGATGGGAAACAGAAGCCACCAAACTCTTTCTTCGCACAAGAGAGTTTCTCTGGCAGGAAGGGCACACAGCACACGCGACAAGTGAAGAGGCCGAACGGGAAGTTATGGAAATCCTAGAGGCCTATAAGGAGATAATGGAAAACTACCTCGCCATTCCAGTTCTCGCCGGCAGGAAGACTGAGAGTGAAAAATTCGCCGGCGCCCTTTACACGATGGCATTAGAAGCCATTATGCCCGACGGAAAAGCGTTGCAGATGGGAACATCCCACAATCTGGGACAGCATTTCTCCAAAGTCTTCGACATCAAATTTCTAAATGAAAAGGAAAAAGAAAGTTATGTCTGGCAAACGTCTTGGGGAATGTCAACGCGGACGATAGGCGCAGTAGTGATGGTTCATGGTGACGACAAGGGACTCGTGTTGCCTCCCAAGATAGCTCCCGTGCAGGTCGTGATAGTTCCAATTCCCTACAAGGACGCAGGCGCAGAGCTGATACTGAGAACAGCCCGACAAATCTTCGAGGGTTTGCAGAAGAAGAGTGTAGAAGTCGTTTTGGACGACCGCCAAGAATACACGCCAGGATGGAAATTCAACGAGTGGGAACTGAAAGGCGTGCCGATAAGGATAGAGATCGGCCCCAGAGACATCAAACAGAAGCAAGTGACAATCGCAAGACGCGATACTCGCGAAAAAGTTGCAGCGAAGGAAGATGAGGCAGTGACCGCTGTGATGGGTTTGCTCGAGGAGATTCAGAACAGCCTCTTTAGAAGAGCCAAAGAACATCTGGAACAGAACATCACTGCCGTGAGAGCCTTCGATGAATTCAAAGAAGTTCTCAAGAACAAAGGCGGGTTCATCAAGGCATCGTGGTGCTCTGACTCCAGGTGTGAAGAGAAAATAAAGGAAGAGACAGGCGCCACGATTAGAGTGATTGCATCAGACGAAACACCTTTCTCGAAATGCGTGCACTGCGGCAAGACAGCAAGCGAAGTTGTCTACTTTGCCAAAGCGTACTGAGAAACATCCGCACTTTCTGTGATTTCCGCAGCATGCCTAGTCGGACAGTTTTACTCGCCCTCGAAGCTGTTTTTCGGCATCCTCCAACCCGAGTTTTTTCAGGGTCGATTTTCTGGGTATCCCTCGTTCGTCCCAACCTCTCTTTCTATAGTACATCTGCAGCATGCTCTCGTACTTGTCTCTGTCAAGCCTGCTGCCTTTGAAGGCACCCTTGGTCAAAGGTTCCTCAAACCATCTTGCAGGAGGAACATCCATGTTGCTGTCCCACTTCTTGCCGTATTCGCGGATCCAGAAGGCGCGTGTCAAATTGAACACTCTGTCCGCGACAGTGTTGAGGTTGTCCCAAGACATTTCCAGGCCTGTTGCTGTGCGTAGAAACTTCTGGTACCAATCAAGCTCCAAGCCAACTTCAATCCAAGGAAACCGACAAACAGTAAGACACTCGAACACTCCCCCTCGAGTACGTTGCAGCTCGATGACCTTGTCAACCTTTTGTGCATTGTAGCCTTGACGCCCGGCTTTAACTTCCCACGATATAACCCATGCGTCCTTATGATGAGCACCAATTGAGGATGTACCGTAAGCTAGAGCCATGGCCGGCGTGCTGTGACAGTCATAAGCAGAAATTTCCAGTCCCTTCACCTGCATAGCCCAGCGATCTGAGCCTTGGCCTATTGCATCAGATGCAGACTGAACACCCTCAGCCAGCGCATCGCCTAGCTGGCCATTCCTGTAAGCAATGTCCTTTATCAAGGCCTTGGTCGTTTTGAACCCGCCCCAAGGAATGTCTTGATCAATCAGGCCCTTTTCAGAAGCTTCCATGGCAAAGCCCAGAATGTTTCCGAGAGAAATCGTGTCTAAACCAAACTCGTCAGCAACTCTGTTAAGAGCTGCGACCTGTTTTAAGTCACCCAGGCCTATGTTTGAACCCAGCATCGCGACGTTTTCGTAGTCAAGCTCCGATTCCTTTCTGTCCGAATCCTTCACAACGTTGCCACAAGTCATGTTGCAATTTGGGCAACCGCGGTTTGAAACCTTGATTGCTTCCATGGCCGAGCCGCCTATGGCCTCTGCCTTGTCGAAAACACCTTCTCTATAGTTGTACGTTGGGAGAACGGCATTTTCTTGGCTCCATTCTATTGTGCTCATCGTGCCTTGTCGCTTCCAGAAAGCATAGTTGGGTTTTGTCAAGACTTCACGGTAACCCTCTGCACCCAATTCCTGCATTTCTTTAGGAAAGGCTGCCTTAAGATCATGCGAGCCTATGAATACAACTGCTTTCAACACTTTTGAACCCATCACAGCGCCCATTCCGGGCCGTCCGCCAGCGCGGCCTTCTTGCGAGACAATCATTGCGTATTTCACAAGATTCTCGCCTGCTTGGCCGATGCACAGGATTCCCGCAGTGTTTCCGTAGATGCTGCTCAGTCTTTTCTCGGTTTCAAAAGAGGTCAATTCCCAGAGGTCTGTTGCGTCGAGGAATTCGACAGTTTCGTCTCGAACGACTATGGTCGTCGGCTTTTTCGCTCTGCCTTCAACGACCATTGCGTCATAGCCAGCCTTGCGCATCTGGACTGCGCCTAGAGTTCCTATGTTGCCGTCCCCGTAGCCGCCGGTTAACGGGCTTTTGGACGCTACGACGAGTTTGCCGCTGCTTGGCAACGAAAAGCCTGTTAACGGACCAGCCGCAAAGACAAGCTTGTTATCGGGCGAAAACGGGTCGATTCCGCTTTTGAGTTCGTCCCAGAGAATCCTGATTGCGAAGCCTCTGCCGCCCAGAAAACCGTGCGCCACGCTTGCGTCATAAGCATTAGCAACAGCTTTACCCTTGTTTAAATTCACATGTAGAAACTTGCCTGTCCATCCGAACATGTCAATAACCTACTCTAGAACCAGAGTACAATTATCTCTACGTGAGAGTAAATAAATGTAATTGTCAATGAAAGTCATATCACGAGTCTTTCAGGTTCAACGCTTCTCTTCTTCAGACCTAAGTCGCTGACTCGGAATTTTCTGTCTCCATACAGAAGGGCGTCCTCCTCGCCATTGTAGAGTGACGCTGCAATTCTTCCGATTGAATCCGCCTTCAATATGCCACTGCCGCTTGCGCCTCCTACAACCATCATGCCGTTCTCTTCGAAAATTATCGGTTGGCCGTCAATGCTGTTTATTTCATACAACCCAGCAAAGGCCGAAAACGGTTGGCAATCTGTAAACTGCGGGAAGTACTTAACCATGACCTGATATAGACCATACCTGTAGTAGTTTTCCTCAGGTTCAGGTTCCTCCTCAATCTTGAAGGCTCTCGGAAACTCGTCAGCGTACGCCAACCATAGGGCGTCCTCTTCGGGGGCTGGCCGAATGTAAGCCGAAGGCTTGGGAAGTATAGTGAAAGGTAAACATCCCGCAGTTGTGAATTCCTTCGACAGTAACAGTTTCCTCAATCCCTCGGTTTTTGCTTTAACCGAGAACACTTGTCGCTTCTTGGCCTTTATGAAACACTCAATACCCACTGGATCCAGAAGCTGCGAGATCCATGCTCCCGCCGCCATTATCGTCTTCTTGGCCCTTATCGGGCCTCTGTTAGTTTTGACTCCTGTGATCGTCGCGTCCTGCCAAAAGTAGGGTTCACCTGGCATTCCCAAAGGTTGGCGCGGTTCTACGGCAAGCTCCTCTACGTCCGTGTTGTACTGGACCTTTCCTCCAAGCTTCAGAAACTCCGACTCGTAGTGCTTAACCAGAGAGTCAACGTCGATTAGACCAGCTTTCGGAATCAGTATGCCCTTATGGACGTTTCCGAGACCCATCATCTTTGCTTCTTCGTCATCTGCAAAGCTTGTTCGCATGTTGAGTTTCTTAGTCAAGTCGGCCTCATCGTATTCTTTGTATTGGAAGCCTCTGGCGCCCAACTCCTTCAGGACTGGGAGCATTTTGCGGTAGCCGTCGTCGTCAAAGAACCATAGGTAGCCGGCCCACCGTAGTTTTAGATCCACGTGTAAATCATTCTGGACATGTTTGTAGAATTCAGCCGAAGAATCGGCCAAGGCAAAGTTCGTGCGCGAAGCAAAAAGGCATCGGAATGCAGCCGCGCTCTTCGCTGTGCTGCCTTGGCCAGCCGCCCCTCTTTTGTCGACGACTAGTATTCTTACGGTTGGATTTCTGGCTTTCAAATGATAGGCTGTTGACAAACCTATGATTCCTGCACCCACTATGACTGCATCATATTCTGCCACAGCGTATCTCTCCGAACTTGGAGGTCACTTATGAAAATAGAGAGGATTTAAACTTAGCTCTGAAGGCTAACTGAAGCCCACATTTTAAGAGAACGCTTATTTACCTCTGGGAAATATGATTTACAGCATCATCGGGAACTGGGGTATATACTTGCGCATGCAAAAAGGCTTCAGAGCAGTTTCGACCCTTCTCGCCGTATTGCTAATCCTTGCCGCAGCAATACTGGGCGGGCTTATCTCTTACATGTGGGCTATAGCTCCCTTCTACGCGACGCCCAAAGATGTGGGTCTAGCTATTACAGACGCTATTTTCCCTGTGAATCATGCAGGTTACTTCGATGTAACAGTTCTGAATCCATCCAATTCACTCGGTGGGACGAACATAACGAGCATTTACTTGGCGGTTCAAGGGGTATCCAGCATATTCAACGTAACAGATACCAGCCCTGGGCTCCCTATACCCCTCGATCAAGGGGCATCCACGACCGTTCATTGCAACTTCAATTGGGGAAGTTATGCGGGAAAGAACGTGACTGTAACCGTCTTCCCTCAGAACGGTACTGGAGTCTCGTTTCCTGTTCAGACCGAGTTTGTCGGGTTGACAGCTAACGCATACTTCAACGCGACCACAAGTGTCGATTATTTCTATGTGACTGTTTTTAACGACGCAGCTTCAGCCATAAACGTGACATTAACCAGCGTCTCAATAGACACTGTCTCTATTTCGAGTCTAAGCATAGCCCTCCCAAGAGTTCTTAATGCAAGCGGAAGTGAGGGTATCCAGTGTTTCTACGATTGGGAAGGGCACTACGCACCTCATGTTGTTATTGGAACACAAGAAGGATACATTGCTGAAGCCACTCAAAACGTTAGTGCATCCATAGGCTTACGAGTTAGCAATGTACAGTTTAATGAAACAAATACGGATCAGATCAGTGTTACCCTTAACAGCTCCTCAGACTCGACAACACTCGTTAGTATATCAAACATCACGATTACATACGGCAACACTACTGATGTGATAAACGGAACCCTTTCGAACCCGGCTTTTCCATATCCGCTCGACAAGAACAGCAGCGCCACGTTCAACTGCGTCTGGAACTGGTCTGACGAAACCCACCGCAACATCAGCATCAGCGTAGTGGCTTACACCAGCCAAGGCTTTGCCTCACAACCATCAACTTTCACGACACCTGCAGAAGTCGCCTCGAGAATAGACCAAACAGGATTTGATTTAAGCGACACCGGACATTTCACGGCGAACGTGACAAACCTGGCCTATTCACTGCATACTGTAAACGTCACGGAAATAGATTTCAACGGTAACCCAACAGGCACGAACTCTGCAAAAGTAGCTGCTGGTGAGCGTGCTGCTTTCGTTTGCGCATTCAACTGGTCCAGCTTTGTCGGACAAAAAGCTAACATCATAGTCCACATAACCTACGGCGCAAACAATTCCATTTCCCTACCGCCTTTCCAAGTTAGCGTGCCATACTTCGCTGTACTGAACGTTTCATTCGCGGACTCTTCACTCGGGAACCCGTACATCAATGTCACTGCACGCACGAGCGAGTTCTCGAATAAAGCCGCGAACATCACCAGCATATTTGTCCAGACTGAGAACACAACGCAGTCAATCGACGGGACCGTATCGAACCCGAAGATAAGCCCATCAGGATACTCGCTTGCCTCAGGAAACGAAACTGTAATAGTCTGTCCATGGGACTGGAGCAAATACGTGGGCAAAAACGTGACAGTAATCGTTCAAACAGCGGACGGGTTCCAGGCGTCAATAACGTTAATAGTCCAGTAAGCTTTCCACAATCTTTATTTTTGTTTTCCCGCAAACCTTGGCAAAGAAGATGATAACCTTGACTGACGTGAAGCCGACTGAAAGAGTAAGAACAATAGAATACGCAATCCGTGATGTCATAGTCCATGCGAGGAAGGTTGAAAGAACCGGCAAGAAGATATTTTACTTGAACATAGGAGACCCGAACGCTTTCGATTTTGATACCCCGCCACACATTAGACAGGCATTAATTAAGGCCGTCGAAGAGAGAGCCAACGCGTACTCAGCATCGGAGGGTCTGCCAGAACTCAGAGAAGCCATCTGTCAGAAAGAAAGAAGAGTTAATGGCGTTGAAGTCCCTGCTGAAGATGTGATTGTCACTTCAGGAATTTCCGAAGGTATCCAAATGGCGCTGGCGGCTCTCATAGAATCAGGTGACGAACTCCTGCTTCCAGGCCCGACCTATCCGCCTTACCTTTCATACACAAAGTTTTTCGACGGAAAACCAGTGACCTATGAAACTGTTGAAGAGAACGGTTGGCAGCCAAACATCGACGATCTGAGAAGCAAGATATCAGATAGAACACGCGGAATAGTCGTCATAAATCCCAACAATCCTTGCGGAGCGCTCTATGAAGAGAAAGTCACGAAACAGATTTTGGATTTAGCGGGCGAGTATGACCTTCCTGTCTTGTCTGATGAAATTTATGATCAGTTAGTGTTTGAAAAGAGATTTGTCAGCACCGCGCACCTAGCTAAAGATGTCCCGGTGATCGGGTTGAACGGTTTCTCAAAGGCCTACCTGATGACTGGGTGGAGACTCGGCTATCTGTATTTCCACAGCCAAGGTGGACAGTTGCAAGAGTTGAGGCAGTGTATCGAAAAGGAAGCAAGGATAAGGTTGTGTGTAAACACGCCAGTTCAGAAAGCGGGAGTTGCAGCGTTGAACGGCCCGCAACAGCACATCAAAGTGACCGTTGAAAAACTCAAGCAGAGAAGTGCGTACGCATGGAAGAGACTTAATGAAATTGAAGGAATCAGCTGTTCCAAACCAGAAGGTGCTTTCTACGTTTTCCCGAGAATCGACGCAATAGGGTCTAGATGGAAGACGGACATGGATTTCGTGTTAGACCTCTTGAAAGAAACAGGTGTGTTGTTTGTACATGGTTCAGGGTTTGATCCAATATTCGGCGCCGGTCACGTCAGGGGTGTCGTGCTTCCGCCTCTAGATACGCTTGAAGAAGCCTTTGAAAAAGTAGAAGGTTTCATGAAGAAGAAAAGGCAGGGTTAAGTCTATCGGATCTGTCCTTCGCCCTTTGCCGACTATATCTGCGTTCCTTGGCTAGGATCCAGGACCAGCTTTGAGAATTCTTCCATCAGTTTCCTCGTTATAGGTCCGGGTTTTCCACTGTTTATTATGCGTTTGTTTATTTCTCTGACAGGAACTATTTCGGCAGCTGTTCCTGTAAAGAAGGCTTCTTCTGCATTGAACAACTCGTACGGCGTCATGTTTTTTTCCTCAACTTCAAAACCTAGTTTTCTGGCCAGTTTCGCTACTTCCTGTGCCGTTATTCCGGGTAGCGCGCCCGTATAGCTTGGAGGTGTAAACAGCTTCCCATTCTTTACGATGAATATGTTTTCTGCTACTCCTTCACATACGTAGCCATTCTTGTCCAGGCATATTGCCTCGTCTACGCCGCTTATGTTTGCTTCGATTTTCGCGAGTATGCTGTTGAGGTAGTTGAGTGACTTTATCTCATGTGAGGTCGCGTCCACGGGATCCCTTTTGACCCATGACAACATGGCTGTCACTCCCTTCTCCTTTGCCTCTCCTTTATGCAATGCTATCGTGTCAGCTATCACAATTATCGTTGGTTTTGGGCACTTCCTGGGATTCAGCCCCAAATCCCCTACTCCTCTTGTAACTACCAACCGGATGTAAGAATCTCTGAGATTGTTTTGCCGCAGTGTCTCTAAGACAGTCTTTGCCATCTGCTCTTTCGATAGTGGGATCTCAAGCATGAGCATGTGGGCTGAGCGGTAGAGCCTTTCAACGTGTTCCTCGAGTTTAAAAACGGAACCACTGTAAGCCCGAATCCCCTCAAACACTCCGTCACCGTATAGAAGTCCGTGATCAAAAACTGAGACCTTTGCTTGTGACTTTGGATAATACACCCCATCAATATAAACCTGTAATTCCTTCTCCAACGGTCTGCCCCCAAGCCGAGAAATCAGTATTGGACTGAGGTTTGATATGTCTTTTGATAAGAAAGCTGGTCTGAGGCCGTTGCTAACCGTGAAACTGCGGTCTTTTTGACAGGTATTTTGGCAGTGGAAGTGCTTTGAAGGGCTTGTTCAGAGTTGTTTCTTCTATTTCCCCTACTAGTTGTTTGAGCTTCATGCCTCGCACTTTCCCGGCTGCCCTATCCCTCACCGGAATCACCCCAGAGTCGATTTCTCTTTTTCCCACCACGACTATGTAAGGTGTCCATTCCATCTCAGCCTCGCGGACTTTTTTCTGCAGGGTCAATGCTCTCTCATCAATGTCCACCCGTATGCAGTGCGCTTCCATTTCTTCAGCCATCTTTTCAACGTCCTTCAAGAAACCTTCCGATATCGGGATTATACGGACTTGTGTCGGCGAGAGCCACAGCGGAAGCATAGGCGACTTGCCGTGTTGCTGTTCCTTGTAGGCTTTTTCAAGCAGCGCGTACACGTCTCTTTCAATCGCTCCACTCGGGGAGCAGTGTAGAATTAGGGGGTGCTTTTTCTGGCCTTTTTCGTCGGTGTAAGCTATGTCGTATCTTTCAGCGTTTTCGACGTCAAGCTGATCCGTTGAAAGAGCCGCAGCCTTGTTTTGATTGTCTACGAAGTTGAAATCCCACTTAAGCACATAGTAGAAGAAGCGTTCGTTCCACATTTCAGCCAGAACTGGTCTGCCAGCCATCTTTGCTAATGAGGCGATGAACTCTTTGTTTTCTTCGTAGAAGTCTTTGGTGAATCGCACTGCAATTTCATAATCTTTTTCGGATAGACCTATTTCTCCTAGGATTTGTATGCAGAGGTTGAACCTTGTCACGTATTCTTCTTTTGCCTGATCCAAGTTCGTGCAGAAGGCGTGGCAGTCGGGCATGCTGAAAGCTCTCAAACGTTTTAAGCCAACGACTTCTCCGCTTTTTTCTCTTCTGAAACTGTAGCGGGTTAACTCATAAACTTTCATAGGCATTTGTTTGTACGAGAACTGCGCGTCGTGAACCATCAAAAACTGTCCGAAACACGCAGCGAAACGTAGAAAAAGCTCTTTGTCTTCTGACTTCAGCAAGTACTGTCTTGCAGGGAACCGATTTAAGTAGTCGGCTAGGCTCGGGTGTTGGAAATCGTACATGACTGGGGTCTCGACTTCCATGGCTCCGTACTCGTTCATCTTTGCGGTTACAAACTGTTCGAGCAGAGATTTGACAAGCCGCCCTTTTGGGTACCAGCGGATGTTGCCTGGGTCGCTTCCCAACTCGTAATCCGCGATTTCCAGTCTTTTCATTAGAGTCACGTGGGGCGGCATCTGCTGGCTTGCCCTTACTTTGGATATTTCATATTTCGCGAATTTCTCGAGGTTTTCGAGGCCTTTGAACTTGAAATCTTCAACTGGAACGAGCTTTCCATCCGGCTGAAGAACGTACCAGAATGACTTGAGCTTTTCTTCGGCTTTTGCCGCTTCAGAGATGCTCTCTTCTTCCTTCTTTTCTGTTTTTGTCGGCAATACCACGCGGGACTGCTCAGCTAGAGGGTGTCCCTTTATTGAAATTGTGAACTGTTTGTTCCAGCCGAAAGGTGCTCGGAATGTTTCTATACCCTTCTTTTTCGCGTGGGCCTCCATGGCCTTGACAGTTTTTAATGCCTCAGACGGTTTAGCAAGATTGCTGCTCAAGTGCGCATAAGGGTAAATCAAGATGCGGTTTAGCTTCTGTTTTTCAAGGAAGGTCTGAACCTCATCGACGGCTCTTTCGGCTGTTGCCTTGTCGTCGTTTGCTTCTACCGCCGTGAACAGCACGACAACTTCTTCCAAACGAACCTCTTTCTTTTCAGCCTCTTCAGCCAAAGAAACCTCTTTCTTCACCGGTCTGTAAACGATAAAATCTGAGTGCAACTGCAATATTCGCATAGAATTTGTGCCTCCGGATTCTACCTGCTGTAGCGCCACTTTTCAATCTGCTTGTCTTTCTTCGTCTTCTTCTTATACTCCTTGTAGTGCTCTTTGCAGAGATAAGCACGTTTCTCGTTGCCTACTTTGAGACCAGCAGTCTTTACTTTTTCAGCTGAGAGTGAACGAACTGCTTCTCGCCCGCAGCCCGACACGCTGCATCTCGCGCCTTTGTCAATGCGTCCCACAATTAACGCCTCAAGCTTATATTACGTTTAATGCATACAATACACATTATTCCTTAATGTCTTTTTCCCAAGGAAAATAGTGTTCTACAACCCGCACCTTTAAACAGCCAGCTTTTCCCTTGCTGCGAATTCGAGCTGCAGCTCAATAAAAAGCAATGTCTGCTCCTCTCTTTCTTGTTTTATGAAGATGTAGGATTCTTTCTTCTATGAGTGATGGAAATGAGTAGTGTTGCTACAATGAAAAATGGGGGAATTTAAGGTAGTGAAGAAATGGGAATTGCACGATGTCTATATTTACGTGCGATTTCCTTGATGTAATCGTGCCTTTCAAATTGTCTCGAATCGTGATTGTGCACTCGCACATAATGCGCAGGAGGTTCTTAAATGCCTCGTGGTTTTATGGAATGCCAAGACTAATAGCTTGGGTTTCCATCACATATAGATTCGTGAGTCGGGTTGGCTGCTCATAGAAAGAGGTTGGTTCTTCCGTTCTCTGCAATTGTTGACTTAGATAAGCTCAAGCTGGCTATTATGATAAACGCAATCAACCCTAAGATCGGCGGAGTGCTCATAAGAGGGCCGAAGGGGTCAGGAAAGAGCACGATAGTTCGGTCTTTGGCAGATATTCTGCCAAAGATAAGAGTCGTCAAGGGCTGTCCTTTTAATTGCAATCCTGACGACCCCTCCAATATGTGTCCATTGTGCCTCGAAAAATACAAAAAGGACGAAGACGTGCCGGCTGAAGAAAGAGAAATGGCCGTGGTTGACTTGCCCCTAGGAGCAACCGAGGACAGGGTTATTGGGAGTCTGGACGTGGAAAAGGCAATAAAACAGGGAATAGAAGCGCTAGAACCTGGAATCCTTGCAGAGGCAAATCAGAACATCCTTTACGTAGACGAAGTCAACTTGCTGCCGGACCACATAGCTGATGACCTATTGGATGCTGCAGCCACAGGATGGAACGTAGTTGAAAGGGAAGGCGTTTCCGTTGGTCACCCGTCTAGATTCATATTCATCGGGACGATGAACCCGGAAGAAGGGGAACTGAGGCCTCAACTTCTTGACCGTTTTCCTTTGTCAGTCACTGTTGAGACCATAAAGTCCGTTGAGGACAGAGTTGAAGTGGTCAAAAGAACTATGAAGTTCGAGGCTGAACCAGAAAAGTTCTATGAGAAGTACTTCCCAGCGCAAGATGAGCTTCGAAGAAGGATAGCGCAAGCAAGAAAAGTGTTGAATGAAACCGTTTTTTCAGAGGATCTCCTCAAAAGTATCTCGAAAGCTTGCTTGGACTTAAAGGTCGACGGTCTACGTCCAGATATTATCATCGCCAAGGCCGCAGCAACTCTGGCAGCCTTCGAGGGCAGAACAGAAGCCAACGCTAACGATGTTTTCGTTGCTGCTGATCTTGCTCTGAGCCATAGAACAAGAGAAGGCGGTTTCATCGAACCCGCAACTAGCCAGGAAATAAGGGAAGCTTTCTCAGCGTCCATTAAAAATGTCTTTCAGTTTGAGGAATCTGATAGAAAAGACAAGAAACAGCAAGGGAAGAAGCATCTGTTTAAGGGAAAAACCATATTCTGGGCGAGAAAGGATGCTACAGAAACGGAAGAAAAACGGGCAAACAAAGATGATGCTGCCTCCAAAGTCAAGAGGACACAGGCAAAAATGCTTCTATTCTTTAACAGGCTTCTTGGAGGCGTCGTTTTCGGCCTAGCAAAGAAGCTGAAGCGAAACCCTGAGAAAGGAACTGCAGCGGAGGGACTGCAAAGAGGAACCAGCAAACTCAAAGGAGAAATCATCGAGGAAAAGGTTGACGCAAAAAAGGGCGAATTGAAAGGAATTCCTACGGTCGGTAAAGCTGCCAAAACACCGGAAGTTTCAGGGGGCTATCCGATCATGACAGCGACGGAAAACAACATCGTCTCGCCTTCCAAGTACTTTTTGCAGATGGGAGGTGTCAAGACGAGAAAGCGTGGGGCCTATATGGGGAGACATGCTCAAGCTTTGAGCGCGGTTCAAAGGGGCAGACCCTACGGCTGGACGATACCCCACGGAAAAACCTCAGACATTCACATCCCTGCCACAATCCGAGAAGCATCAAGAAAACAGAATGGTCGTGAAAAATCTTCGGAAGTGGCGCTGGAAATTCGCACGGAAGACTTGCGCGAGAAGTTGAGATCGCGCAAAGCTCCTCTCACGATGGTTTTTGTAGTTGACCTGAGCGGCTCTATGCTTCTCAACCTTAAAGCCGTCAAAGAGGCGTTGCTCAGACTTCACAGTGACGCTCACAGATACAGAGACCGAGTAGGAATAGTAGTGCTGAAGGATTTTGGCGCCGTCGTGGTTCAGCATCCCATTACGAACCTGAGGGTTGTAGCTAACAAGCTAGCGAGTTTGCGTGTCAGCGGCTACACACCACTTGCCAGCGGAATGTTGAAGGCTCGGGAGGTCTTGAAGGAGGCTGAGCGACGAGACCCTTCAACGGTGCCTGTGATGGTTATCGTTACTGACGGCAGCGCGAACGTGCCATTGAAGAAAAGTTTGGAGACAGGAGAGGTCCGTATTATGGAGGAAACTAGAGTGATCGTCAGAGAATATGAAGACTTGGCCGTAAGGGACGTGTTCTCTGTTTCTCAGATAATCAAACGCGAAGGAATAAACACCATAGTTGTTAACACCAATCCGCATGCTTACGGCCACGAGACCTACGGGTTCGAGGTAACAAGACTCATTGCCTCAAAAACCAACGGGACCCACCATGTTGTCGGGAGACTTGCAACGGAAAAAGAGATGGTTGCAAGCATGCTTGAAAGCCTGAAGGAAGATCAGGAAAAGATCGGAAGCAAAGTATCTTTGCCCTGACAGCTTCCAAGGTTCATGTTGCGTCGCCCACGAGCTTTGCTGTGGGAAAATCATAATGTGATGCTGAAATGCTGGTTTTTGGGAAGACAATGCGCGGCGTGAAAGAAAGGGGGGTTATAGATTTGATGTCTTTCTGGTTATTTTCCGTCCTATCACGATGAGGAATAATGCTGCAAATGGCAGGAAGTATGGCAAAAGAGTCGCAGATTGTACTTTACCGGTGTCGTTGGAACTTGTTGAATCAGGGCTCGTTGGTGCTGTGGGTTGACCGTAGTTGGCGCTGTAAAGCTGCGGGATGATCTCAGCAAGTTGCGGGTTCATTAAGTAGGTTCCGATCCAACTGCGCGAGTCGCCTGCATATTGTATTAGCTTAATTGGTGTAGAGCCGTCTGATATCACTCTGAAGTTGACTGTGAACAAAAGGGCTTCTCCGTTTAGGCCGGCTAGGTCTCCGCTACGTGCCGCTGCGTAGTAAATTTGTCCGTATGTGGGCCCGTTATATGTAAGGTTCAACTCCCAGCTGAAAATATTGGATTCGTTTATGGCAATTAAGGGGAATACAGATGTTGGTTCGGACAGAATTCGGACTGGTTGCAATACTGTAGGATCATAGTTGATGTCCACCTGAATGCCTTGGACGTTGACACAGTTTTCTAGTGAAACGTTGAGGCTGAAGTATTCACCTATGGCAAGGTTTTCAATCTGGGCTGGAGTGATTCTGACTGTAGTTTGTGCCTGTTCTTGGGCGTTGACGTTTTTGGCGAGGTTGAATGCTGGCTGTAGCAGTATGATGAGTATTGCGAGAGACAGAACCAAGGTTTTTGTTTTCATTCGTCTCCCTCATAATACGGATACTTCTGCTTAGGATTTAAGCTTTTAGTTTTGTTGCACCTTGACAGGTGTAAATTTGTCACCAAGCTTTTATAATCGCCAAACTAATCTTTATTAGCCAATGTCTGGGTGAAAAAAGTGGAGGAAAGCGTCCACAGTCTTCTGAGAGAGATGGGTTTAAGCCCATATGAAATAGATGCCTTAATGGCTCTTATGTCCATAGGTTCATCGTCAGCAGTAGATCTCCTGCCTCTATGCAAAGTGCCCAGGTCAAGGATATACGAGGTTCTCGCTGAGCTAGTTTCGAAAGGATTTGCCTCGATGAAACCGGGAAAACCGACTGTCTATGAGTCTGTTCCACCGAGAGATGCATTCGGATACAGACTTTACGTTTTGAGAACGGAGACTGAGCGAAAAATCAAAAACATGGAAGGTAAGGTTGAAAGCGCCGTACCTGTTTTAGAGAAGCTATCCAGGTTGAAACCCAACAGAGCCATAGGGCCTGAAGACGTAGCTTGGGTGTATTACAACGAGGAACGCTTTCAAAACAACATTACCGAGCTAGTTATTAATTGCACTAAAAGCTTCATATCATTCACTTCCAAGGGAGGCAGTATCGGTCGTCACGAGGCGTATAGAAGTCGAATAAGCGCCATGTATGCCGCCCTCGAAAAAGGTGTCGACGTAAGACTGATTCAACCCTTGGACAGCAGCATGGATCTGCAATTGTATCGAGAGCTAACAAGAAGAGGAGCCAAGCATATGGTTCCAACAGTCGAACTCAAGGAATCATTCTGGATAGTTGATTCAACCACGGTCGCCCTCCTCGTCTTGGATGAAACTGGAAATTTCAGATATGGACTGGTGGTACAAGACCAATTCATAAGCACCTTGCTTAATAGATATTTTGACGACCATTGGCAAGAATCTGTACCTGCTGAAAAGGTTTTACAGCAGCTTCAAGGAGAACAGCCCAGAAGAAAGAACAGTGACTCGTAAAGGCTTGCTTTTCACTAGCATTTCAGAAGATCGCGACATTAACTGACTTTCATTTTTGAGGCAAGTCTTCCTCGTCCATTTTCCTAATCTTTCTTTTCATGCAAGAAGCGTGCTCGTCGATAGATCTCGTCTTTGTCGCCCAATGATGTCGGCCCGATTCCCTCAACCACTAGGGAAGCAGCCGCAGAACCTACGTGTGAACACCATGCGCAATCTTTCCCTTGAGCATATTCTGCTAGGAACGCTCCGATGAATGCGTCTCCTGCTCCTGTTGGATCCACGAGTTTTTCAGGTCTGTAGGCTGGGACCGTGTGAGGTACATGATCAACTGAGACGACAGCACCTTCAGTTCCTAGAGTCACGATGACTATGTTAACACCTTGGCTGTGAACGGCTTTTATGGCTGAATCGACGTCCGAGAGGCCGGTTAACGTTTGTATTTCTTTGCGTGTTGACTTGAGAATGTCGATCAGACCTAAGATGCTCTTGTCGGACGGTGGTTTGAGGGTCACGTTGCCCTTTTCGTCGAAGCTTCGTGTCATTCCTTGAGCTTCAAGGGACAACACTTCTGCGCAGCTTCTGAGTTTTTGGGCGACCTCGAGTGTGATTTCTCCAGCAATCGGTGCGAGATGGATGACTTTGGCTTTAAGAGGATCGGGTAAGTCTCCGAGTCGAATAGGAGGCATTCTGGTCTTCGAACAGAGACTGCGATTTGACAAATCATTTTCATATCTCAACTCGAAGCGTGTCGTGAGTGCGTCTTGCTCATCGACGACTCCAGACAAATCCACGCCTTCCTGTTGTAGCCACCACTTGTAAGCTGAGGGAAAATCTGCACCGACTCGTGAAATTACTGATACTCTTGAGTCTAAGTGCCTTGCAGTGAGCGAGACGTAGGTAACAGAGCCGCCAAGGACAACGAATGCGTTTTGTCGACTTGGGAGGAAAATTGAATCTATGCTAAAATGACCGACGGACACGATGTCAAACAAGTATGCCCCACGCCTCTCTGCAGTATTGCATTAAAGTAGACTTAAACCCAGCGGCTCGCGCTTTTTGTTTTCCTTCCCGAGTTCTGGTTCTCTTGTTCAGGGGCCGTTTCTTCTTGGCGTTTTTGTACTTAAGCGTGCGAGTTCCACTTCAAGTATTTACCATCAATGCAGCCGCAGGATAGTGGATTTCTTCCCAAGTCTGTGTATGCAAGGTCAAGCGGCGCGCGAGTTAATGTTTTCGATTCTTGGAACGAAATTGAAAGCGAGACCAGAAAGAGTTTTCGTTGGCGAGTTCAACGATAAACAAATGCTATTGTTTCTTGAAATAGTTTTTGTAGGGCTCCTTGACGCCACATCAGATTTTCATGGCCTCACACATTCGGCTTTTGGTCTATACGGCCGCTTTGCTGTTCTCCTTCGTTTATGATGGTCGCATTCATGGATTCGCACTACCATGTATCCGTTGTCTTGATATCTGCATCCGCAAGGCAATGTTGTGATCTTTTCTTTCATGCCAATCCATCACTGGCCAATGACTAATATATGTTGAAAATCGGTTTTACTACGTTTAGATTTGAAGGAGAATTGACAGATTTCTAAGGCATGAATTTCTTGTAGACTGGATGTCCCTTGAACCGAAGGGTTGTTTCTGATTTTTCTACCGTTCCGCTGGGCAATCTCATGCAGAGAGAATTAACGATAGCTCCTTCTGGTATGAATCTCACTCCATCCAGCAGCTCGCCTTTTGTGACGCCTGAGGCAGCAAATACCAGTTCGTTGCCCTTTGCCAATTCATCTTGACAGTACGTCTTTTCCATGTCAACTCCTTCAGTCTTAAGCCTATCAGGCCTTCCAGGGTCGTCCTTCTTGTCTTTCCATACTTTCACTAACATAGTGCCGCCCAAGATTTTGATAGCCGTAGCAGCAATTGTCGCTTCAGGTCCCGCACCTGCGCCCAAAAGAAGATCTACGCCTGAGTCTGGTCTGCAGGTTACAACTGCACCTGCAATGTCGCCATCAGGAATGAGGATTATTCTCACGCCTAGCTTTCTTAGGCAGCGCAGAATCTCAGCGTGCCTATCACGCTCCAACATTATGACTGTCAGGTTTTCAAGGGGCAGACCTTTTTGTCGGGCAACTGTGCGCGCTATGTCTTCTACTGTCATGTCTAAGGAAATTTCTCCAATTGACTGATGGTCGGTCGCCACTTTGAAGTAGTATCCGTCATCGGGGAGGACTTGAAAACAGCCGGCAGGTGCACAAGCCAGTGCGGAGATGGCATCTTTTCTCCCCTTGGAAGCTGCGGTTGTGCCGTCGACGGGATCAACCACGAACTCGACTTTAGGGCCTTTGCCTGTTCCGACTTTCTCTCTGCGTGTGAAGGCTGGAGCATTGTCTTTCGGTCCTTCACAGGCAATTACCTCGCCTTCAACGTCTGTTTGAGCCAAGACAGCCCGTGAGAATTCGACTGCCCTTGAATCAATCAGGTCCTGGTCACCTTGACCGATATGCATTGCAGCTCCAACAGCTCCAGCAACGGTAATTCTTGTTAGCGAAGGTGCTAGGGCTCTGAGAGAAACCACACGTCACACCTCTCAAATCAATCATAAAGTCTTAGTGCCTTTTCTAACTTCTGGTCTCTTTTAAATCGAACCCCGTTCTAACCAGCACGCGCGTGATGCAAACGAACGTTTTGACTTCCGAGTCTGTTTTGAAGGCTGGTCTCAACCTCAACGCTGGAGTCGAAAAGATACCCGCGCGCGCGAGAACGAAGAGGAACCATTTTTCTTCTTCCTCCTTTTTCTATCTTCTGTCTTGCAACGAACTTCGGTGTTCCTTTTTTTCGATAATTATGTTGCACTTGCATTTCTCCATAGAATGAGAAGCAAAAAGGCAGATGAACAACATTAATCACATATTGTGTTTGAAGAGTGTAGGAGGTAGACAGGTTTGCATGCCTACAGGTTCATAGAAGATGAGAAAGAGAGGAGAAAATGGCAGGTTCCAGAAGACGTTTTAAATGAGGTGGGCGTCAAGACTGGCCTAGCATTCGTGGATGTGGGCTGCGGCGATGGGTTCTTTGCGTTTCCGGCCGCGAGGTTGGTGGGCAACGAGGGGAAGGTCTACGCTTTGGATGCTGATGCTGAAGCGATTGAAAAACTGAGGGAAAAAGCTGCGAGAGAAGGACTATTGAACGTGGAGTTAAAGGTTGGAATGGCTGAAGAGTCTGTTTTCTGTGATTCGTGCGCAGACATCGTTTTCTTCGGAATAGTTCTCCATGACTTTACGGACCCAGACAGAGTCTTGTCGAACGCCAAGAGAATGCTCAAGTCTTCCGGTCGACTCGTAAACCTTGACTGGAAGAAAGAACCAATGCAGCTTGGTCCGCCATTGCAAGTAAGATTCAACGAAAAGAAAGCGTTGGATATCATCGCATCGGCAGGTTTTAGAATAGATCAAATCAGAGGGGTAGGATTGTACCACTACGTGATAATCGCAACGCCCAAGTTCTGACAGTTCTTCGCTCTAACCTCATTAGATCCCTGAAGCTTTGGTGCTCCGGCCGGGATTTGGACCCGGGTCCGCGACTGTCCCCCAATTCTTTGATGTCGAGAGGCCGCTATACATGGCCCTTTGATGAAGTTTGGCCGGACTATACTACCGGAGCATTGAAAGATTGGTTTTCACCTAGAGATAAATATCTTTTGACCCATTTAGGATTGTAGAAGCATTTTTAATAATATAGCAACTCTCGCTCCTTGTCAGGTAGCCACTCTGGTAAGAACACGCACAGGATGAAAGTAAAACGCTTCAGTGTGTTTCTGTCAGAGTTTTTTCCATCTCCAGTTCTCTGACTCTCGCCTCAATGAACTCGGTGACTTTCTTCTGGTCGTATTCTTTTTCTTCCTGCTGCCCTTGGAGTTGCTCCTTTATTGTTTCCAGAATCTTGTCAATCTCGAAAGGCTTCAACATATAGCCGTCTGCCTTGTTGTTCACAGCCTCTATCGCGTTGTGTATGGATGGAAACCCTGTTATGATTATTTTCCGCATTCTGGGCATTGTTTCTTTGAACCTTGCGAGTAATGTCACTCCTTCAATGTCTGGAAGACGGACATCTATAAGTGCAAGGTTGTAGAACCTCGCATTGGACTTGTCGATGGCTTCTCGCCCATTTTCTGCAGTCTCAACGATATATCCTTCATCTTCTAGTATCGTTGACAGGATTTTTCTTATGCTTTCGTCATCGTCGACGACAAGGATTCTGGCACGTTCATCCAAATTTCCTCACCTCCACTGGCTCTCGGCTCTACGGGAACGGTTATGATGAAAGTTGTGCCTTTTCCGACTGTGCTTTCAACAGAAATTTTGCCACCGTGAGCTTCAACAACGCGTTTGCAGATTGGCAGGCCAAAGCCCATTCCTTTAGCTTTTGTCGTGAAGAGTGGTCTCCAAAGCTTATCCAGCACCTGCTTTGACATTCCGATTCCAGTGTCTGAGAAGACAATGAGCACGTTGTTGTTGACCCTTCTGCTCTTTATTGTGAGTGTTCCGCCAATGGGCATTGCATCAAATGCATTCTTCGTAATGTTGGCAAAGGTTCTCTTCATCTGTTCAACGTCAGCCTTCATTCGAGGCTTGTTCTTGCACAAATTAACGACACGGACGTTTTCCGGAAGCATTAGGAGTGATAGTGCCTCTCGCACCAGTGATTTTGGAGTCGTTCCGTTGAGTTCAAGCTTAATCTCTCTTGAATATTCCAAAAGGTCATTTATGATTTTGTTTGAGTATTCAATGTCTTTCTCAATGATCTCCAGCATCTCTTTTTCCTTGACATCCATTCTCTTGCCGAGCTTCGTTTTCAAGTAGTAAGCAGCGCCTGTAATCCCCGTCAAAGGATTGCGCAGATCGTGACCAATCATCGCGGCCAGTTCTCCGATCGTTGCAAGTCTTTCAGACTTGAAGAGCTGTTGTTCCATTTGCTTCCGTGCGGTTATGTCCTTTGTCATTGCCACAAATCCTATCGATTTGTCGGTTGCATCCTTGATAACAGTTGCAGAGAGTTCAGCGGGGAATTCACGGCCGTCTTTGGTCACAAATGCGTATTCGATATTCTTCACTGATCCTTGCTCAAACGTTTTCTTGGTGTTCTCAATAGCTTTCTGATGGTCCTTGGTGGATATCAACATCAGAGCGTTTTTTCCAATCAGGTCTTTTTTAGATGAATAACCATGTATTCTTACTGCTTGGTCGTTGCATTCGATTATTCTCCCTTCCAGATCAGTTGCTGTGATGGCGTCTGGCGAGGCTGCAAATATGCTTCTCAGTTTTTCCTCGCTTTCTTTCAGGTTTCTAGTTCTTTCTTTGACCTTTTCCTCCAGATGGTTTGCATATTCTTCAAGCTGTTTTTTTGCGTCATTTAACTGCTGAATCAGTCTGGCGCTTTCTATCGCGACAGCAGCCTGGTGCGCAAAAAGCTCAAGAGGAGCAAGCGACTCCTTGGTGGGACGCCGCCCATCCACAGGGTCATCCATGCTCATCACGCCCACTACCTGGCCAGTCGGCAATCGTAATGGGACGTACAGCAAGTCATCTGGGTTCCAATCGACTGTCTCTTTTTTATGAATTTTGCTGGACAATGCATATTTGAACTGTTCTCGAACGGTTGGATCACTCCAGGGCAGGTAGTAGAATTCACCCAATCGATAACGTTCGAACATCGAGCTCAAACGTTTCTGCCAGACGTGTCCAGCCGCTTGGTGTCCTTTGAGGTACTGTTCTTCTTTCAGTGTTAGCCCCGCTGTAACGACGTCGGTGGTATTGAGGTTTTCGTCCCGCAGTGATATGACTACTCTTCTCCAACCCTGCTCACGAACCGCTTCGGCCACGGTCTTGAGTCGTTTGCGCATATCCATGGTACGAAGCATTACTGCCGAACTTTTCATGAGGCTCTCCAATTTCTTTGAGATGGCACGGTGCTTTTCCTCATCTTCCTTCAGAATACGTTCCATTCTCTTTCGTTCTGTTACGTCTCTGATTAGGCCCACTGCGTGCCATTTGCCCTTCATTTGCAGGGCTGAGAGCGAGAGTTCCACTGAAAACTCTTTCCCATCTTTGTTTTTGGCCGCGAATTCTATCTCCCTTCCGGCGGTTTGGCAATGTCCTGTCTTTCTTAGCCTTGTGAGTGCTTGTTGGACATCTTTGTGAAAGCGTTTGGGAACGAGAAGCTTGAAGACATCTTGGCCCCCTGCTTCCTCATCAGTGTACCCGAAAATCCTTTGGGCAGCAGGATTCCAGTAGGAGATTTTTCCTTGGGCGTCTATCAAGACTATAGCATCCATTGCGGAAGCGCTTATCACGCGGAATTTTTCCTCGCTGTCTCGCATCTGGAGGAGTGCTTGCCTGCGCTTTTCTTCAACGCCGATGGCTGAAGCCAGTAGGCTGATAATCTTCTTCTCCTCTTCACTGGGGTTGAAATCATTCTGGTAGACGAGGCAGAGGGAACCGATGTATGAATCATCGAATCTCACAGCCTTGCCCAGATAAGTCTGCAGTTTGTAGTGTGCTACGTTTGGATCCGTCTTGGCGTAAGATGTGTCCTGCAGGTTTCTAATCACGGTAACTTCTTCAGCACCCTGTTGAATAACGTCGTAGCAAATGTGCCCCTTGGGCTTGTCAACAGGATTATAGTCTGCAGGGGCGTTCCATCTGCCGACCGAACATAGCATTCCTTTGTCAAGCCGATTGTAAAGAGCGCATGTCGCACCCAATAGCTCTCCACAGAAGGCAACGATGAAGTCCATGTTTTCTTCAGGGTCAGCTTTGAAGCTCAGGAAACACTGGTTCAGTTTTTCCATTCGTTCTTCAGTTTTCTTGCGTTCAGTTACATCGCGAACAATACCTAACTCACCTACAATCTTGCCTTTTTCGATTTGAGGTTTGCTTGTGAATTCTCCAGTCAAGTATTTGCCCGATTTTGAACGCACGCGAAGCTCATAAGGCGGTGTGTCTTCCCCGCACAATGTCTTCTTAAACGTCTCAATCGCCAGAGGTAGATCATCGGGATGAATAATTGACATGAAAGATTTACCAAGCCATTCGGAACGCTGCCACCCCGTAATCTTTTCAAAGGCCGGGTTCAAGGAAGTGATGGTGCCGTTCTCGGCCGAGATTGTGTAGATTGCCTCAGGGGCGGTTTCAACAAGGTTGCGGAAACGTTCCTCCTCTTCCTGCAAGGCTTCTAGTGTCTGTTGATGCGGATTTGGCTTTTCTAGAGTCACACCGACGCAGTTACCAGTGAGAGGGAAGAGTTTGACAGAACAGATGTTCCCAGGTATACGTTCGTCACCATAATTGGTTTCCCCTAGGTCTCTGGCCCTTCCAGAGCGAATGACTTCTGTGCACATTTTGGGAAACTCTGTGTCAAGCAATCGGGGAAACACTTCCGCCAAAGTTTTTCCAATAATAGCTTTTCTTGGCAGTCCTGTCATCTGCTCAGCAACAGGATTGCTGAAAACAAGTGTGAGCGTTGAGGCGTCATCTGCGTTTTCTAGGCGCCAAACGTCTATACCGATTTGCATGCTCTCCAGTATGCTTTCGTAGAGTCGGAGATAGTTTCCCGTCTGTTTGGATTCAGTACCTGCTCCTGTGTCAACTGAAGGGCTGAGCTCGCCTTCAGTGTGAATCTCTGTCTTTGATTTCCGTGTTCCTGAATTCTCGTTTGTCTTTTCTTCTGTCAAACTCATTTTCCACCTTAGCTCGTTTATGATCTTTGAAAACCGAAAATCCTCTGCCTCCACGTATTCTAGCCCTGTTTTGCGGTAGAGGTTCTTTACTATCAGTTTCTCTATTACGACCGCAGCTGAGCCTAGAAGCTTCTCCAAACCAGAGGAAAACATGTCGGTTCTCTTCATGATATCCTCTCGTCTCAGTTGGAAGTTCTTCTCAAAAGAAGCGTAAATGACTTGGACGCCCACCCCTTTGAAAACTTGATCTAGCGTCTCATCCAAGACTTCGAGCAACATGGCATCCGATTTCATGTTTGTCTTGTAGTCTCTGTTTTCGAATTTTGAGGGGGATGCCATCTTCTACCTCTCTACCATAGGGAATTTGCCTGTCTGGACTTCCGCTAGCAGACTTCCGGTTGGTAGTGAAAATTGAAAGCTTTATGATTTATTCATTATGAATTTGAAGTACGTATTGCCCCTCACCCCGGGTTTGGCCAGTGGGCGTCTGAATTTGCAGTTCTTAAGGGCAATTGAATCTAGTACGAACGCCACTTCTGAGGAAAACATTTTCGTATGCCCTGTTGGGTGTGTTCCGAAGGTTAAACCGTGATTAAGTCAACGTGTTTTGCTTATTATGTCTGGAATGATGTATGAACGATTTGCGTGTGCAGATGGATTGGATATTCCCTGTTAAAAAGTATGTGATGTAACTGAACGAGCTGATAGCACACTCAGTGGGGATGCGTTGAAACGTCCAGTATACAGCTGCTTTATTGCGGGCTTGGTTCTTTCCACTTTTCTACTGTCAGCTTGTTGTCTCCGTGTTTGAAATTAATCTTGACCGGAATCGAATCGGCTCCTCTTTTTGTTCTCGTGTATTCTTTGAACGGAAACATGCTGTCCTCCGCCAAGTCCACAGGCAGGTAAAGCAGGTACTTGCCGTCTTTCCTCCTGAATAGGCGTCCTCTCCCTTCGCTCACCAAATTGTATCACCTCGATTAAATCCAAAGTTTAAGAGCTAACTCATACAGAAGAGACTATTTAATCTTTGTTCTCAAATAACTCAGAAAGAACAATGATTATCACATAGGTATCTGAGAAAGTGAATCAGTTATAAACGATCAGACCAAAATCGATAGCGCTAGATTGACACACATGTTCCCAACGCGTTCATGCGACTCTCCTTTTTCTTCTAGGTATTTTGTTCAAAGAGCATCGCGGCTCTGCCCAGAATTTCCCTAATCTGAAGATGCTGAGGACACAGTTCTTCGCATCTGCCACATCTTGCACATCTCTTGGCTTGACTTTCGGGGGTAATGTGTTCCCCGTACCTGCGTTTTACTTCGTCGTTTCTATTCTCCACGTAGTATTCGTTGTAGAAAGACAGTATCTCAGGGACATTCACTCCCTCTGGACACGGTGTGCAGTATCTGCAACCTGTGCATCCAACGAAACCCAATTTCTCGTACTTTCGCCTGACTTCGCTGATTATGCGCAGTTCACGTTCAGTCAGCATGTTGACTCCTGATCTTTCTGCGCTTTCCACGTTTTGTTTCACCTGTTCATAGGTACTCATTCCGCTGAGAAGAACTGACACTCCGGGATGGTTCCAAACCCATTGAAGCGCCCACTCTGCAGGCGTCCTCTTTACGGCGGCCTTGTCCCAGGATTCTTGGATTTCTTTCGGAGGCGTAATGGCAAGCCTTCCGCCGGCAATGGGTTCCATCACAACAACCGCCAGACCCTTAGAAGCGGCATAGTTGAGTCCCTTTGTGCCTGCTTGGTAATGTTCGTCCATGTAATTATACTGAATTTGACAGACTGTCCACCCGTCATAGCTGTCTACGATGTTCCTGAAAACTTCATACTCATCATGGAAACTAAAGCCTAAATGTCTGAACTTTCCTTCCTCCATCTTTTCCTCAGCCCACTTCAGCACACCGAAATCCTTGAGCTTCTGCCAGCCTTCGGCGGCAAGTCCATGGAGCAAGTAGAAATCTAAATAGTCTAGCTGAAGTCTGACAAGTTGCTCATCTAAGTGCTTGTCCATGTCTTCCGGAGATTTGATGAGCCAAGATGGCATTTTGGTTGTCAGCTTCGTCTTCTCGCGGTAACCATTCTTCAATGCCTTTCCAACTATGACCTCGCTGTTTCCTCGGTGGTATGGATAAGCAGTGTCAACGTAATTCACACCATGGTCGATGGCGTATCTGATCATCTTTATGGCTTCGGGCTCTTTGATTTTCGAAGCGTCCCCGTCAATAATGGGCAATCTCATGGCTCCAAATCCAAGAGCTGAGACTTTCCAGTTCAGTTTGCCAAAGCTCCTGTACTTCACAATGAGCCCTTCATTTGGTCAGTTATCGAAAGGTAACTCTGCTTATAGGCGTTCTGGGCTGGGCTAGAAAGCTGGTGTCTAGACGAGGTCAGTTTCATTAGTATTGCTTTCTGCGTGCTTTTGACAAATCGTCATGGCCTCTGGGACTGGAAACAGATTGCCTATGCGATGAGGGGGTAATCAAATCAGGTGGTCGATTGCAGTAACAAGATGGCTTTGGCTAGATCTCCTTCACATTCTTCTAGTGCTTTTCTTGCCTGTTCCAAACTCTTTCCTGTCTGGTCGGCCACGAGCTTGACATCCTCTTCAGCTACACCTGATGGTTTGCGCTCGGCTGCCTTCTCAGTGATTTTCCCACCTGTCACTTGGAAGATTTTCTGTCCCTGCATTTCAAGCATTGCCACCTCAGGCTCCTCAATGGTTATCTCTTTGGTCCTTGTTCTTATGATAACTTGCTCTACTTCTGCCATTGAATCCATATTCAGACCCATACGCTGCATCATGCGTTTTGCTTCTCGCGGGTTGACGCGTCTGTGCATAGCCTCACCTTATTTGAATAACATTTGCAACTCAGGCTTCTTATACTTAACTTTCCTGAAGGCAACCCCGTCTGACTTTCACTGCCACGCCTCGCTTAAAGGCCTTCATCTCCTCGCCTGAAAGGATGGCTCGCCCAACGGCTAGAACCTTGCTTTTTTCATCAAAAACGATGACCTCATCCTTGGCTCGGATTTCATCGTCCGCTGTTATCACGTGCGTCGCAAAAACGTCGCCACCTTCGACAATGAACTTCCCAATGTCACTTCGAACCGTTACAAAGCAACGAGCTTGTTGTTTGCTATTGGCGATTCTTTTCGCTCCGCTAATGCTCAAGGAAAAAAAACCGTCTGTCGGACGCATAGTGGCAACTCGTTTATCTTCTAGGTAGACGTAGCGGATTCGGCTGGTTTTCCTTGAGAAAACGATCTTCACGTTCTTGGGGAAAAGTGCCCTGCCAACTCCTTTGCCGAACTGATAATCTGCTACACTTCTTATCCTCTGCAAGGCATCATCCAAGCATGTCACCTACAAAGGGCAAATTGTGTTTCGACAACTATAAAGACCACTTGGATAATAAAAGCAGTTTAGGTGGATGGGTACTTGCGATGTGAAGTCTGTGGGCGCAGAATCAATGGTAAACCCTTAAACGTGATCATTGAAGGGGCAAAGCTGACAGTCTGCAACGAGTGTTCAAAGCTTGGACAAATATGCTACGAAGAACCTAAACAGAAAACGCCAGGTCCAAGGCTTGCAACGACGCAAAAGCCGCTGATATTTCACACCAAGAAGCCGCAGACTCCGAAGGTGGACACAAGTCTGGAGCTAGTGGAGAATTTCGATGTTAAGATAAGACAGGCCAGGGAGAAACTGGGGATATCTCATGAGGAACTGGGCAAGAGAATAAATGAGAAAGTGTCGCTTCTCCGAAAAATCGAAACTGGAAAAATGACGCCTGACAACAGGCTTGCAACGATGCTGGAGCACACTTTGAAGATCAAGCTGATGGTTCCAGCCAAAGAAGAGAAAATCCCACAGGCTAAGCTGGCTAGAATCGCAGGCCGTGACGTGACTCTTGGGGACCTGATTCATCTGGAAAAGAAGGGCAGTGAGAAGGAGGATACTGCTGGACGAAGGCAGTCATAGTCCAACGTCGAGAGCAATACGAACCCGAAAGCCTAGACGAACTTGAAAGCTTGGCTGAATCAGCAGGCTACATGGTCGTGGGTAGGCTGGAACAGGAGAGAAAGGCAGATGCGCGATATCAAATAGGCTCAGGAAAGGTGGAAGAGCTCGCCGAAGTGGTGGAGCAAAAGGGCGCTGATAAAGTGATTTTCGACAATCTCCTCAGGCCTCTCCAGTCCTACAATCTGGCAAAAGCTACAAAGGTTGAAGTCATTGACCGTTTTCAGCTGATACTGGAGATTTTTAGAAAAAGAGCCACGACTGCTGAGGCGCAAATGCAGATCAAACTGGCAAGTCTTCGATACGATCTGACCCAAGCGAAGGAGAGAGTGCGCTTAGCAAAGAAAGGAGAACAGCCGGGGTTCATGGGGCTTGGAGCCTACGAGGTTGATATCTACTACGAGAGTGTAAAGAGAGAGGTACATGCAATCCGCAGGAAACTCAAGAAAATCCGGGGCAAGAGGGTTCTACACCGCGAGAGAAGGGAAGAACTGGGTTTCACCTCAATTTCTCTAGCAGGGTATACAAAGGCCGGCAAGAGCTCGCTGTTCAACGCTCTCGCAGAAGAGACTGTTCCCGTGGACGCTGCTTTGTTTACAACACTCTCGACGACCACGCGACTTGTAACGTTCTCGAAAAAACAGTTCCTATTAACGGACACGGTGGGTTTCATAGATCGCCTGCCTTTGACGTTGATAGAGGCGTTCCACTCAACGCTTGAAGAAACAATCTACTCCGGCCTGATACTTCTGTTGGTGGACGCAAGCGAATCGATGAACGTTATTGAAAAGAAACTCGGAACATGTTTGGAAACGATAGAAGAAATAGGCGCTGCAGGTGTACCCGTGATTACTGTGTTGAACAAGATTGACTTGATACCGCAAACGGAAGTCTTTGTGAAGCTTAAGAAACTGGAGGAAAGGGCGATGATACTTGTTCCAATATCCGCGTTGCGCAGGACTAATCTTGAACAGTTGAAACAGGAAATACTGAAGATACTCAAGAACTACGTCAGGGCAACTTTTACAATACCCGTGACGGACAAGACGATGCGGTTTATGGCGTGGCTTTATAAAAATGCTGACGTGCAGACGACAGATTACGATGAGAATTCTGTGCGTGTGGTTTTCGAAGCAGCTCCCTCGTTCGCGGAGAAGGTCAGAAACCGGGTGGAAACGGAATTCAACGGGAAGGTTGAGAAAATCTGAAGAAAGGCGCGCCCAAGGTCGTCGTGTTAAGATGGGGTCACCGGCCAATCAGAGATGCAAGGCTCACCACACATGTTGCCCTTGCGGCTCGCGCGTTAGGAGCCTCAGGGCTTATCTTGTCAGATATAGAAGATCGAAAACTCAAAGATACAATAGAGAAGGTTACGCGAAGTTGGGGCGGGAAATTCTCCTTCGAAATGGAGACCCCTTGGAAAAGAGTTGTAAGCACCTGGAAGAACAAAGGAGGCATAGTTGTCCATTTGACAGCTTATGGAGAGAATGTTGAAACAAGTGATGTGCTGGACCGCATTAAATCCTCTGGAAAAAACATCTTGATAATGGTCGGTAGCCAAAAAGTGCCTGGTGAATTCTTTTCCGAAGCAATTTCAGACTTTAACGTGGCAATTGGAAATCAGCCGCATTCGGAGTGTGCAAGCTTAGCTGTTTTCCTTGACCGATTTTTCAAAGGAGAAGAATTGGCCAGAAGCTTTCAGGGCGGAAAGGTTAGAATTGTTCCTCGACCTAGAGGAAAAGAAGTCGCGGTTGAGAAGAAACCTTGAAGCCGAGTCTTTTTGTAAAGAGATTTAAGTCAAATCTTGCAGAATATATAATATAGAGAGACTGTGCTGATTACTAGAAGCAAAGGATTGCCATGTTGTCCAACATAGATGATGCAACGTTGCTTAAAGTTGCTGAGGCGCTGGGAGAAGAGGATGCGGTCAGATTAATCGGTATTTTGAAGGGCGCGACTGAAATAACGGACGACGAGATTGCGACCAAGACAGGCATTCGGTTGAATTCTGTGCGTAAGATTCTCTACAAATTCTATGACCATTCCCTCGTGAGCCTTAGACGCACGCGCGATCCTAAGACTGGCTGGTTCATATTTCACTGGAGGTTGCAGCCCGATCAGCTTGAGGCGTTCATACTAAGCCAGAAACGTCGAGTGCTCGAGAAGCTTGACGTTCGGCTGCAGTACGAGACGAACCATGATTTCTACTATTGTTATACGCCAGGTTGTAAGCGAATCCCCTTTGAAGAGGCGGTGGAACTGGTTTTCCGTTGTCCTACATGTGGAAAACCGTTGATGCATTACGACAACGGGAAAATTGTTGAATCACTGACTAAGAAAGTCGAAATCCTGAGGAAGGAGCTTGGTGAGTGAAAAACTCCCAACGACGGAACAGGCGTTGCGTTTCCTCAGAGAGAGCGGTTGCAAAGAGAACGTCATAAGGCACGTTGAGGCTGTTTCTGCGCTTGCGGTTGAAGTTGCAGAAGCCTGCAGGAACAGAGGGTACAGCGTCGATGTGAAGCTCGTTGAAATCGGGGCGCTTCTGCACGATATCGGACGGGCCAGAACGCACAGTGTGCACCATGCGGTGTTAGGAGCAGACATCGCTAGATCACTTGGTCTGCCCGAACCCGTTATATCGATAATCAAAAGACATGTGGGCGGAGGTATAACTGCGCGAGAGGCGCGTAAACTCGGTTGGCCAAGAGACGTCTACGTTCCTCTAACTCTGGAGGAAAAGATTGTTTCTTACGCGGACAAGTTGATCGAGGGTTCGAGGCGAGTGCCAATAAGCGTGACGATAGACGAGCTTTCCAAGGAGCTGCCACCGCCTGCAATTGAAAGACTGTGGAGACTTCACGAGGAAATGTTGACGTTGGTGGGCGACTGCGAATGCCTACCGTGACTCTGTTTGCAAAGGCTCACGGCAACCTTCGTCTGGACAGCTTTGACAAAAATCTGAAGTCAGCGCTGGAAGGGTTAAAGGTTGAAGCAAAGACCTGCGGAGCCACTTCTCGAGGATGGATACAGGTTTCGATTTCTGGAGAGGACGAAATTGCTGCGCTCCACTACTTGGACGATAGAATAGGGCTGTGCCCCACCAGCTTGGAGGATATCAACAGGTTCGCCACGATCAAAGGCCGCATAACGGGTTTGCGAAAAAGCCGAGAAGAACTGCGCGTAGACATGGGAGTGTTTTCTCCGGATACCTGTGACGCTGTGATTCCTTTGTCACGCTTGCGGGCCCAGCTTGTCGACGGAAGACACATTCCCTTGGCGAATATCGTCAGACTGTTCGGTCTGTGCGAAGATTTGCCGTTCACCGTCAAAATCGATAATCTCGATAAAAAGAAAGGTCTCGTGGAAGCTGATGTCGCGCGTGAGCAGCGTAGACGATGGATAGAGTGGACAGAGTCGCTGCTTGACAGGCTAGTGGTCTTGGGGGCATCTGTCAACGGAATCGAGTTTGCCTTAGAAAGGGCGGGTCTAGAACGCGACGTGGTCAGCATCGAGTCGCTGGGAGGTTTTGAATATGTGATTGTGTGCAAGCTTGGGACCGATGCTGTTGGGTTGATTCCAGAGATTGGCAAGAATCTGGGGAACGCAGGCTTTGCCGTTTTCATCCCTAGGAGAATTTTGGCTTTCTTTGGAAACGAGCTGCCGCTGTCTATTTCCTAGTGACCATGTAGACTCCTGCAAAGGTTAAGAGGCCGCCTACAACGGTGAACAGCGTGATTGGTTCGCCGACAAAGATTGCAGCGAAAACAACTGTTATCAGTGGTTCTGCGAACATAAACGAACTTGTCACTGCGGCTTTGACTTGGTTCATCACGCGGAACCAGATGAAGTATCCTAGAAGGGAACAGGTGAAAGCAAGGTAGAGGATTGCTAACCATTCGTTTATGTTCATGGAAAAAGCCTCTTGAAAAGAGTTTTCTGCAAGAGAAAAGGGGACGAGGCATATTCCTCCTAGAATGTTGACGTAGGCGACGACGAGAAAGGGATCGTACTTCTCCATGATTTTCTTGCCCATAAGGGTGTAAGCAGCCCACATTAGAGGTGTTGAAAGCAAGATCAAGCTGCCGAACAGGAAGCTTGTGCCGCTTCCCTGAACACTCAAGGTGCCGCCTGCCACCACAACTAATGTTCCCGCCGCAGCAATTCCTATTCCAACGATGTTTAATGTCATCAGTTGTTCTTTAAACATTCGAGCTGAGAAAACGCTGATCAGAATGGGTGCGAGAAGGCAGACTAGAATGGCGGCGATTGAAGCTCCGGCTAATTGTATCCCTGTGTATTGGACGGTGAAGAACAGTGTGACGCCTATTAGGCCGAGTAACAGAAATTTCGGAAAATCTCTTCCTTCGACGAGAATCGTGTAGTCTCGGTCTCTGCTTTGTTTCAGCAAAAGAGTTGCGACAAAGAGTCCCCCCGCGATGAGGAATCTGAAGGCTGCTATGGCGATGGGGGTCAATCCTTCTCCGATCGTGGCTTTCACGATTACGAACGAGCTGCCCCAAAAAGTGATCAGACACACCATCAGGAATGCGTTGATGGGGCTGATAGCTCTGGTTGCCATGCAATCTAAATTTTGCTCGGGTTAGTAAAGGATTCTGTCGAGGAAATCGCCGGAGGGCATGCCTAGTTTAAGCAGCGCGTGAGACACGCTCTTAGAATTCTTGAGGGCTGTGTGCTCAGCCGGGTTGGTTTACTTGTTTCAGCAGGTTCTCAAGGTTTTTTCTTTCTTCTGTTTCTAAGGGCAATGCTGGTTTTCGGGGGTAGCCGCCCTCTAGCCCCTGCAGTCTCATTGCCTCCTTTATTGATGAGATTTGGTTGAACCTCTTCACCAGCACCTCGTTTGCAAAGGATATGCGGTTTTGAAGTCTGCTTGCCTCTTCGTATCGTCCGTTTTTGAACGCCGTGTACAAGCGATTGCACAGGTGAGGAAGTACATTTGCGACTGCGAGCACCGCGCCTGTTCCTCCTGCCAGCAACGTTGACAGTGTTACGTCGGCCGTTCCGGCTAATACTGAAATCATTTGTCCCGTTAGCCTAACGGTTTCTGTTATCATGCCAACGTTTCCGCTGCTGTCTTTCACGCCGATGATCTTTTTGTTTTCGGCGGCAAGTTCGTGAATGAGGGCTGGTTCTAGGGAGACACCTGTGAATTTCGGAACGTTGTAAATGACTATGGGCATGTCGACTTTTTCCGAGACTGTTCGATAGTGTTCCCGGATTTCTCTGTTTGAGAGTTTGAAGTAGAATGGTGTCACGATGAGTGCAGCATCAACCCCCAGGTTGGCTGCGTCTTTGGTGAGAGTGATGGTTTCTTGCGTGCTCATGCTGCCAGTGCCGGCTATCACAGGAACTTTTCCGTTGACTTCGTCCATGATGGTTTCGATGACCTTTGCTCTTTCTTGCCGAGAAAGGTAGGGAGCTTCGCCATTGCTTCCGCATGGAACTAGACCTGAGACTCCTTCTTCCAACCAGAACCGCACGCACGCTCTGAGCGCCTTGACGTCGAGCAGGCCTGCACGAGTGAAGGGTGTGACGTTGGGCACAAAAACTCCGTCCAAAACAAGTTTCGGCATAATGGTTTCACTGAGAACCAGACATGTGAGGCGCTGTTAAGTTATTTGAGTTTCATATTCGGATAATCGTTTCTCATACATTTGTAATACTTCCTGAGCATCCTCTTTGCTCCAAGTGAGAGGCGCACGCGCTTACGATTGTCCGCCAAAGGTGTCTACGGTGGAATCATAGGCGAAGGTTACTTCAACGTTGTATTTTCCTTCCAACTCAGGCGTGAATGTATAGGTTCGCGCGTATCCGCCAGCCGTGAGCGTTATGTTCGTTGCCTGTTGAAGGTATTGGACGTGTTGCCAATTCTTGGTTGTTGTGTTCCAATATTGAAGCTCTACAGAGTAGGTTCCGTTGATGTTTGTGTTGGACAGATTGGTGGCGGGCATGGTTGCCTCAAAGAGCTTGACATCATCGAAGTTGTCAGTTGTCTGGGTGTAACGTCCGCTAACTGCCAGCCCATCGTAGTTGTAAGGGTCGTCGCAGCCTTGAAGATTCTGTCCTTCTAATGTGCCGTTGATCCAAACAGAAAAGACTCTGTTTGGTCTGTCAACGATCAGCTTGACGTCATACCATTGGCCAGGAATGTAGGACCGGAGAGCCTGGCCACTTGGGAATGCAGATTTTCCGTTCGCGATTATTGTCCCATTGTAGGCAAAAGTCACGCTTTCGTACCAAGCTGCATTTCCCTCGTCAGTTCTTTTCCAGAATCCAACTCTTGCGGCATCGTTGTACTGGTTCCATTGGGGTATTCCGCTACTGTTGTCGACTCTAACGTTGACTTCGAAACCAATCGTTGGACTGTTGCTACTGAAGAACCTCACCGCGTCAGCCACCCAGTTTACGTTGCCCATCAGCTGGAGAGATTTTGTTGGGGAGCTTGAGACATTGTCCACGACTACTTGATACCCATCTCCATTTCCATTGAACACCAAAGCCCATTGAGGATTGGGAAAAGTGCCAGCAGTGTAGCTTTCAAAATCGTCGCTGAAAATGTTCTTTTGAAAACTGAGAGAAACATCAACATTCACTGGGACATTCACATATCGATAATCTCCGACATTTATGTTGCACAGAATATTTGGCTGTGTAACGTCGAATGTGTTGTCCCAGACATACACCTTATTGTAGAGGGCGAAACCGACAAAAGCAATTGCTGCAGCCATTACTATCGCTATAAGAAAGAACAATTTCCCTTTCACAAAGCCTCTCTCCTAAACCTGCAGCACTATCCATTAATTGGGGTGTAAGAGAGATTTATATGCGTTGCGGAAACAACTTCGCGGGCGCTACTGTTTGCACAGTCTCACTTGCCTTTCACTTTTGACAATAATTAGAACCAATTGCATATAAACAGTGATAGGTCGCGAATGGTCAGCCTACCAAAAGTAGGTCAGGAATGCACTACGCGCTAACCACAAAAGACCTAATAATTCACAACATCAGATCAAATAACTTGACAGTGACGACATGTGAAAAACATCATATAAACCTGCGATGTGAGCAGCCGTTGGGTATGCGTGGTCTGTGTTGTGTGATTCTCTTTGTGTGTGCTCTAACGTACCCTGCCCTCGGTCTGCGATTTAATCTGAATATGATTATTCGATAGAAAGTGGGCGCATTTTTGGTGGGCCGGACCGGACTTGAACCGGCGACCTTTGGCTCGTAAAGCCAATGTCCTAACCAAGCTAGACGACCGGCCCTCTTACCTGCTGTGTCTTGTTTTTCTGCGGAGGTATCAAATTAAGGTTTTCCATGTTGCGTTGTCTCGCACATAGTGCACTTTTTCAATGTCGTAGGAATGAATTGAGGAAGGCTTGTTTTGGACGGATTGTTTAACGAAAGAGTTATCTATTGGTTACTAGCTAGGGTGTATTGGGGAAGGGCAATTGGGAAAGCTTTTTCTCAGAGTTTTGCCTGTTTTGCTAGTTGCAGTTCTAGTGAGTTTTCCAGTGCTGGTCGGTTCGAATGGCCAGAGAGTGAGCGGTCTTACTTCAGAGCCAACCAGTGTTCCGCCGTCGCTGACTCTGCTAGGTGCAGGAGCAAGATGGGCAGCCCAGAATGGTAGTTCCACATTGTTCATCAACTGGGAAGACAACTATCTTACTCACGGAAACACAGATGGTGTCAACTGGGGGCCCTGGCCTACAGAGACCGACATGAAAAACGCGACCGACTCAATAACCTATGCGCTTAACCAGTCTGGGTTGAATGTGACCCTTGCCGGTGACATCCCAAGCGATTTAGCAGGCTACAATCTTCTAGTCATCGAAGCGTACTGGGCGGTTGCACCGACTAATTTGGCTGGGGTCCGTGACTTCATAGCAGGCGGTGGAGGTGTTGTTATTCTGGAGGGGGTTCCAGAATTTTTCAGAACATACTGCAAGGACTGGTGGACCTACCGTTGTCAAACGGACAACCTTAGTTTGGGCATGGATGAAATCTTTGCGTGTGATGGGGACTACTTCAACACAGGCGGCTATGCCAACGTATCAGTTGACAATCCTTTCAATACCGCACTGATGTCGGGCGATACGCTTTTTGAAGGAACAGGGTGCAGTTTTGCTTCCGTGCTTAACCCATACAGCGGATCCCAAGTCATCGCACAGTGGAATCCTAGCCTCTACAATCTAGGTGACTACGATTTAACGGTTGCTTTTGCTTACACCTACCAGTACGGCTTGGGCCGTGTGTACTATCAAGCCGCTTTCACGCCTTTGGACCCGCCTGACCGAATTCTTGGTGACATCAACATTGACGGCAAGGTAGGTCTGATAGATCTCGTCGTGCTTGCGAATGCCTACGACTCACAGCCTGGTGATCTGAAATGGAATCCTGGTGCCGACTTAAACTTCAACGGCATCGTAAACCTCTCAGACCTAGTCATTCTGGCCAGCCACTACGGACAGAGTTAGCCACACCCCGCTTTCTTTTCTTGGTTAATCGTAGAGCATGATCAGCTTTTGCCAAACTGAGTACAGTGTCAGCTCCATTAGGATGCGCCTTGTCCATCTTTCTTCGGAGTATAGCCTTGGCTGACCGGTTGGTTTCCTGAGAATAGATTTAAAGCAGTTGCCTGCCTATGATGCGGATTGCGATTGTAACAATTGGCTAATAAGAGCTGTTGGAAAAGGTTGAGGGAAACGATGAAGAGAGGGCTGGTGACGGGGGCTGGCGCGCGCTAAGAAAATGAATCATCGAAAATGCACTGATAAATATGATAGGTAGATCAGTTAGGATGGAATCAAGCATAATGTTTTTGAATCTTTCAGACGACACTACTTGATAGTCAATCACATTAACTGCAAGTGCATATGTCCAAAGGAAAGTATGAAGGTGTAAGTATGAAGGTCTGGTACGATGCCTTGACTGGAAAACAAGTTCGATATAGTGTTGCCATAGCAAAATGTCTGAGAACATTAAACCATGACGTAGTGCTGACTACTCGAAAGCATCCAGACACCTTACCTCTCGCTGACTTTCTAAACGAGAAATTTATAGTTGTGGGAAAGTACAATCCTAAATCACTTCTGACCAGGCTTAGAGAAGGGACAAAACGTCAACTATCGTTCTGCAAAATGTTTGAGCATGAGCCTCCAAACATAGCAATTTCACATGCATCTGCAGATCAATGTAGAGTAGCTTTCGGTTTAGGTATACCTGTAATCCTTACGTTTGACACACCTTATGCAGATGCTACTTACAGGCTTACAATGCCTCTGTCCAAATATGTAGTAGTTTCAGAGGCAATTCCGCGAAGAACAACTCAAAAGTATAATGTCAGCGGCGAAATAGTGAGTTTCAACGGAGTTGATGAGGTTGCATGGATAAAAGACTTCAAACCAACAATCGAGTATGACTTTGGCAAACCATTGATTGTAATAAGACAACTCGAAGAGAAAGCTGTCTACACTAAAGAACAGGTAGACATGTATTCACTCGCGAAGAAGCTGACAAAGTACGGAAAAGTAGTTTTCTTGACACGGTATCAACGTAAGTCAGCAGGAGACATCATAGTTCCAAAACAATTTGTTGATTCAGCAAGCCTCGTAGCCAAAGCAGATCTTTTCATCGGCTTTGGAGGAACTATTACACGCGAAGCTGCATTACAGGGTACACCAGCAATCATAATCAACATGTTTCCAGGACAACATGTGAACAACTTCTTGGCAGAGAAGGGTTTTCCAATATTCAGAGCTAACGCCTCAGACGTCATGAAATCAGCAGTAAAAGTTCTGGGCAAGAAACAGGATGTCAAGCATCTACTAGATACACTCGCAAACCCAGTGGATGTCATGGCCAACATCGTACAGAAGACAGCTGAAACTAAAACTGCTTAAGTTTATAAACTCCGTTATGCAGAACTGATGTTTCCAGTGATCGGTTATGACCAAAGAACCCGTATTAATAGTCGGTCTTGGTGAAGTTGGCCTTGCGCTATACAGTCTTCTGAACGATTCTAGCAAGTTTGAGGTTTATGGAGTCGACATTGATAGACAAAGGATGAAGAACATAAAAGAGCCTGATACAAATTCAACAAGGAATATTGAAGTAATGCATATTTGTTATCCTTGCCTCGATCAGCAACAGTTCATAAAGATCACGCTGGACTACATCAGAGAGTTTAAGCCAAGGCTCACAATCATAGAAAGCACCGTGATTCCTGGAACAACACAGAAGATCTATGAAGCAACGAAGACCTCTCTAGTTCATTCACCTGTACGTGGAATGCATAAAACTCTGGAGACAATGAAAAAAGATATTCTTTATTGGACAAAATTTGTGGGCGGAACTACAGTTGATAGTGCAGAAGTCGCAAGAAACCATTTTGAAAAACTTGGGCTGAAAGTAACAGTTTTGAGAAGCTCTTTGGAAACTGAACTAGCAAAAATTTTGGACACAACCTACAAAGCATGGCTCATAGTTTGTTTCCAGGAAATGCATCGTATCTCAAGAGCCTTGGGTGCTGATTTTGATGAAGTCACAAGCGTCATCGAGGACGGACATCGTGGCATACTAGACCGACCGATAAATTATCCAGACGTTATTGGAGGGCATTGTCTCATCCAGAATACAGAACTCTTGTTAAGAAGTTATGAATCAAAGCTTGTAGAACTCATTCTAGAATCCAACGAAAAGCGTAAAGATGAAGTAACAGAAAAAGCAATCAGAGAAGACATCGAAAAAATCAGAAAAAGAGTTAAAACTCTAGACAAAGATTTGGCTAGGAAACCTCTGAATACATGATTTTCCTAGGATAACCAAAGTCGCTTCTCATTTTTTCTGGGACTTTAGAAAAGCCTCACGTTTAGCCTCATACTCTGGCCTTGTCATCATTGGTCTTGCAGGCACACCTTTAACTACAGTTCCTGCGGGTACATCTTTAGTCACTGTGCTTCCAGCTGCAATCATGGCTTTCTCGTTCACAGTCACATTCGGCAAAATGGTAACGCACCCTCCAACGACAACATCACTTTTGATTATGGAAGGCGTCAAATATCCACTGTATGGAAACCTGTCATTTAGTACAGTAGTGTTCGGTCCAATGAAAACATTATCATGAAGCTGACATTCATTGGAAATAGCGACTAGCGCCTGAACCACACAGTTCTTACCGATGATAACATTCTTGCCGATGTCACAGAAGCTTCCTATTCGAGTCCCATCACCTATTCTGGTGTTGTCACCTATCACAACATAATTCCAGACTATGACATTAGATCCAAACTGGACATTTTTGCCTACTATGACACCTTCACCTAACTTTGGTTTGTCCATCAACCATTCCCTAGAATCCGTATTCTTAGCTTGAGACATGTTTAAAAAGCTTGATATTCCTACCCGAAAATTCAGCGTCCATACCATCATCTTTCCATAGTGCGCATGGGTTCCATCTTGAAGAGCCAGGCCTAGCGTCGAAGACTTGTACTAGGTACGATATACCCTCATGTTTATTTCACCATCAGGTAGCGCTGAACTGCACCGGAGACATCACTGACAGGTCCTCGTTTGTTCGGAGGATCCATGTTCTCAAAAGCTACTTGATAATATAGACGACCTGAACCATAATCGCGCGAGAAAGTAAAAGTATAGCCCGCGCTAAGATTTAATAAGACTGATAGACATAGCTCAACGACGCAAAAACTTGATTGATTTAATGTGACATTTCAGGGATTTGTGGGTTGAATAGCATGATAGGAAAGAATGTGCGAATTGGTCAACACGTGAAGGTGGGTGAAGGCAGCATGATCCAAGATAACGCTGAGATTGGTGATGATGTTACCATATACCCCAATGTGTACATTGGAGAGAACACCAAAATAGGTGAAGGAAGCATTATCCAGTTCGGCGCTTTCATAGAGCACAGCTGTAACATAGGTAGTCACACGAGGATAGGAACAAATGCTGTACTGCGAAGAGAAACTAACATCGGCGATAACTCTATCTTTGGATCGTTGAGCGCCAGTGAAGGAAAAAACTGGATTGGAAACAATGTTCTTGTACATACACAATGTCATATAACTACGGGAATAATCATTGAAGACTTGGTCTTTATCGCTCCCGAATTCGTCGGAGCCAACGATCCATACATGCTTCATGGAAGGAGAAATATACAAAAATTCATACCAAAAGCGCCATATATTAAATATGGCAGCCGATTAGCAGTGAACGTCACAGTGCTTCCAGGGATAGTTATAGGTCGCGAATCTGTCGTGGGAGCATCCAGCCTAATCACGAAAGATTTGCCAGATTTTTCGATTGCTTATGGCGTTCCAGCTAAAGTCGTTAAAACAGTCGAAGATAAGTGGCGTCTGCCCGAAGAAGAATATCAGAAATTCAGGAAACGAGTAAGCGAGGAGTACCTCCGAAGTTTCATCGATGGACTTATGGAAGAATACAGACGAGCATGAAATCTACACGCGAGGATTCAAAAAGCAAGAACGCTCGCTATCTGAAGGATAATCAGTGAAAGAGAAGAATTACGTTTCTTCTCTGCTATTTTGAAGCCTTAAGAAGACCCCTCAAATAATATAGCCGAATCAGAGGATGAATATATGATATCGATGGCTCTTTCAATTTTGCCGCCATAAATACGCCTGTGAAAGGAGAAATTAGAAATCGATAAATGACATCTGACCTGGTCACAGGTGGCTGTCGGTTTGTTTGATGTGCTATCTGATTCCATATTTCATAAAGCAACGAAGCATACCATTCCTGATGAGCCAGTTCCTGCCTGAGACCACTTCTCAGATGAATCGATTGTGTGCTATAATCAACTGCCCACTGATAACCAGCTTCGGCAACAACGTATGCTAGCACTGTCTCGACGCCGGCGTTTGCCTGTGTTTTTGGGAATCCACCCAGCTTTCTAATGGTTTCTGTCTTGTATATCGTGTTATCCAGAGTCTTGCCTAAAGTAAAGGCTGACATTTGTCTAGTTCTTAACCATGATGAGAGTTCGGCGTCGCCCACGTACTTTCTGGCTACGTATTGCTGCATTCTTCTGAGTCCAATAGGCTTATCTGCAAACCGCATCCCAGATGCTACAGCGACTCTGGGTTCGGATAGTTTCTCAGGTATTTTTTTCCACCAAGCTGTATCAAGCAACAAATCCTGTTCGAAACTTACGAAAGAAGCTGATGCAACATGTTTCAGGGCAGTGTTTGCACCATCACTTATGCCCTTCCCCTCGTTAAAAATGACATCCCATCCGAAGGATCTAGCTATCTCCCTAGTGTTGTCGCTGCTTTGGTCATCAACGATTATTCTCTTATCAGTAAATTCGCTTGGTATGACTTCGCTGATACGTTTCAGTACGGCGGGCAGAGTACTTGCACCATTTTTGGTCCACATAACTAAATCAATCAAAGACTGTTTTCTCCTGAAGTTTAATCAGTTCTGGCCATTTTTGGTCTTCATCCTCTCAACATTTTTTCTTTCTAGACGGCTTTCTTAATACTTGCTGGCAGATAATCACATTTGAGGTAGCTGTCTTAATCTAAAATACCTGCTGAGTCGTTTATTCCAGAGTTTATGAAGAAACTGCTCAGGATTTTTCATACATAAGACAAAATTCCTGAAAAACCAAGATGAAGTTAGATATAGTCTCATAAGGGGATATCTTGCTTCTAGCTCATGGAGGTAAGCTTTCTGATGAACTCTTATAGTCAAATTTTCCTTATGCATGCGAGCACAATAAAGTGCTTCGTTTATCGTCCGCCATTTCCATCCTTTCTCGATTAACCTAATAGCCAAGTCCCAATCCTCTCTTCCGTGAAGGTTTTCGTCATCTGAAGTGCCTGCACGCGCTTCTCTTCTCATAAGCATTCCTCCCAATGCACCTCCAGCTCCGCCAAGAATACTTGAATGGTACCTTAATTTTTTTGGCATGTAAGTCTGAGTAGATTCTCCAAACTCTTGCTTTCCGGTCCAAACAAACCCAATTCGTTTATCCTTCTCAATCTTAGAGACACATTTCTCGATGTACGTCGGTAATAGTTTATCATCTCCTCCGATACCACAAATATAATCTCCATGTGAAAGGCTGAATCCTAGGTTCATGGCTCGAGCAGGAGTTAGATTTCCTTTATGCTCTTGGTATACATATTTAACAGATGGATACTTTAGGACAATTTCCCTTGTGTTATCAGTTGAGCCATCGTCAACAACGATCAGTTCAATATTGGGATATGTCTGTTTCAAAACACTCTCGATAGCTTCAGGTAGGTATCGTCCGTAATTATGCGTTGGAATGATCACTGTGACCAAACGATGATTCTCAACTTGTACCATCAGATTGGGACGTTTTATGCTCAACCCATCTACCTGCCTTCAACCTACGAGAACATCGGAATATTATTAACGTTTCTTCTTTAGGGCAAGCGCGCGATTAAAAAAGTGTTTTTATACCCAGAATGATCTGTAAGGATCATCAAGCTGAGAATGCATTGATCAAGTTCAGAATCGACGTTGATTATCCATATCCTTCCAGATTTAGAAGTTTCATTTACACGACACTAGGTATCAGATTCGGTAAGGACTACCTACGGAACTCTAAAATTTTGGCGCAAATGATAAATGAGTCACCAAAGGAAGTGAAAGCCTTCTGGTTTTTTACGCCCAAAACAATTCCTGACAAAGAGTTGATGCACCTTCTGAATAAAGAACGACATGAAATCGCCCTCCATGTAGCAAACAAAGCTGTTGAAGAAATAGCTGTGATGGAAAAAGCAACAGGTAGACAACTCAGATATTTCTCGATCCATGGCACTGCACGCTTTCTTGCTAGATTAATGTGGAAACGATGGAACTACAAAGCACCATCAATACCCAACAATTATCCACTAATATCTTTTCATAACTTTTCCACCTTTGGGCTTGATGCATATTGCTTTAGACATACTATGAAACAAGCTATCAAAGCGACAAATGAGGCAATTGTCGATGCCAAAATTCTGCATGTTCATCCAATATGGTTATTTCAACGAGGAAAAATGAATCATAGAGGACCTTACTATGAAACGTTGCGAACCATCCTTGAAGTAGACGATGACCTCAAAGGTTTATCAGTAAGCAAAAAGAGTTTTTTTAAGATCGCCAGAATCATTTGGGAATATAATACGAGTATCCTTCCTACTAAGAGTAGAATCGAGAAACTTCATGACAGAAACATAGACATTTTCACGTTTATTGAGGGAAAATGGAGCGGAACCATTGAAAATGTGCCAAAGGAATGGGCGACGACAAAAGAAGACATTGCATACATTGAGATAACCAGTTATGCAGAATGGCTAGAAAGAATCGGTAAGAAAACGCGTAACATGATCCGAAAGACCAACAAAGCTGGAATAAAGACAAAAATCGTTGAACCCAATGACATTTTTGCTGAAGGTGTAAGGAGAATTTTCAATGAGACACCCCTAAGACAAGGAAGAGGCTTTCCACACTATGGAGACTCGTTAGCACAAGTCAGGAACCAACTATCCCTACTTGAAAACTGCACGTATATTGGAGCATACCTGCAAGATGAACTTGTTGGATTCGTGCAGCTTGCCCATGGTGATAATCTAACAAACATCTCTCAGATCTTGTCACTCCAAAAATACTGGGACAAAGCGATCAATAATGCGCTCATAGCAAAAACCATCGAAGTCTGTGCTGAAAAAGGCATTCGAAGGATTATGTATGGCGGAATGGGAAATCATCCGTCGCTAGACAACTTCAAACAAAGCAACGGGTTTACCCAATTCCAATTGACTCGCTACTACATACCTTTAACGAGAAGAGGCAAGACAGCAATCAGATTTGGCTTGCAAAAAGAAATAAGGGACAGCTTGCCAAGTGCGGTAAAATACCCGCTCTTCAGGCTTTACAACTGGATGAGTAAAACCCGAACAAAAGTCAAATTGAGATTTAGACGAGAGAAGGCAATCTAGCCGACTTGTGTCAGACCGCTCTGATATCCAGACTTAGTGGAGGCGAATCCCAGTCCAAATCAATCCTAACATTTGTTTTGCAATAACAGCCCAAACTGGCACGCGTGCTAATCCAACAAGAGTTCAACAAATAGTTATCCTTTGTGCGGAGAAGTTCTATGCTTTGATAGTCGCCTTTAAATACAAATTGCGGCAACCTTTCTGATAGAGAGGATATTAGGGAAGAACAGTAAGAATGAAAGGTGTTATTCTCCATGGCGGTTTCGGGACTAAACTCAGGCCTCTAACTCATACGGGTCCAAAACAGCTGATTCCAATTGCAAATAAACCCAATTCACAATACGTTCTTGAAGATCTAAAAAACTCGGGAATAATCGATATCGCAATAGTGCTGGGCAACATATTCCCGGAAAAAGTGAAAGAATACTACGGTGATGGCGGAAAGTTCGGCGTTAAAATACAGTACATCGAGCAGAACGAACCGAAGGGAATAGCTCACGCTGTAAGCCTTTGCAAAGACTATGTCAAGGAACAGCCCTTCATAGTTTACCTGGGAGACAATTTGCTGAAGGGCGGAATCACGAACTTCGTTAGCGAGTTCCAACACTCCGACTACGACGCCATGGTGCTTCTCTGTCAGGTAAGAAATCCCGAACGATTTGGCGTTGCTAAAATCGACGAGGAAGGAAAACTTGTAAAGCTTGTGGAAAAACCAAAAGAACCGCTTAGCAACTACGCATTAACCGGCATCTATTTCCTTAAACCTATAATCTTCAAAATGATAGAAAAACTCAAACCGTCATGGAGAGGAGAACTCGAAATAACAGATGCCATCCAACTTCTCCTTAAAAGTGGCTACAATGTGGGCTACCAAATAGTGCAGGGTTGGTGGAAAGACACTGGCACGCCTGAAGATATCCTTGAAGCCAACCGACTTGTGCTCGATGAACTTAAACCGGAAACCGAAGGGAAAATCGAGAACCGTAGTTCCATCCAAGGCAGGGTTGCTATAGCGAAAGGTTCAACAATAAGAGAAGGCTCCCTCGTCAGAGGTCCAGTGGTGATAGGGCAAAACACGTCAATAGAACCAAGAGTGTACATCGGTCCATATACGAGCATAGGTAACAACTGCACTATCAAGAAAGGCGAAATAGAAAACAGCATTATTATGGACAACTGCACAATCGACGTGGAGGAAAGAATAACTGACAGCATAATCGGTCCTTACTCACAAATGACCTCCAATAAATCCAAACCGCACGGCAAAAAATTCATCCTCGGAGAAAGAACGTGTATAGAACTGTGATGTGAAAAGCATGCTGAAAGGGATAACCCTCAAACCTCTGAAACGTATGTGCGACGAAAGAGGCTGCTTTACAGAAATCATGCGAAAAGACTGGAAAGACCTACTTGGACAAGACCAGTTTGTTCAGACGAACTTCTCTGCAACTTATCCCGGCATAATACGTGCTTGGCACCGACACAACCGCGGACAAGTCGACTATTTCACAGTGCTGAGAGGAACTCTGAAAATATGCGCGTACGATGAAGACACGGGAGAGCTCGATGAAATAGTTTCAACAGGGCAAGACCTACAAGTTCTGAGGATGCCTGGCCACTACTGGCACGGGTTCAAGGCAGCAGGCGATGAAACAGCCCTTCTCGTTTACTTCACTACGAAGCTGTATGACTACCCAAACCCGGACGAAGAGAGAAGACCTTGGAATGATCCGAAAATAGTTCCGAAACTGATAAACGGCAAAAAAGACGACCCGCGGACAGGCAAATCGTGGGACTGGAACTACCCGCCCTTCAAGTGAAGAAACATGAAGATCCTCGTCACAGGTGGACTAGGCTTCATAGGAAGCAACTTCTGTCGCTACGCAATAAACGCCCATCCGAGCGCTGAAGTCGTAAACCTAGACAAAATAGGCATAGGATCCAGCCTCTCTAGCCTCAAGGACATAGAAAAGGAAGAACGATACAGATTCGTGAAGGGCGACATCCGCGACTTGAAGCTTATTGGTCGCCTGGTCAAAGATGTAGACGCTGTCGTGAGTTTTGCAGCTGAAACCCACGTTGACAGAAGCATACTAGACCCAAACGAGTTTCTCCAGAACAACACGGTTGGAACCTTTACACTCTTAGAGGCTCTAAGGAAAAACAACAGTCAGGCAAGACTTGTTCAAGTGTCCACCGACGAAGTGTACGGAGAAATCCCAGAAGGATCATTCAGCGAAAACGACCCTCCCACCCCGTCTAATCCGTATTCCGCATCAAAAGCCGCTGCCGACATGTTCGTTCTAGCATATTATAAAACCTACAAGCTAAACGCGTCGATCACCAGATGCACAAACAACTATGGCCCCTACCAACTTCCAGAAAAACTCATCCCGAAGACAATCATCAGAGCCCTGAAAAACCTGAAAATCCCAGTGTACGGAACCGGCGCAAATATCAGAGACTGGATATATGTGCAAGACCACTGCGAAGCAGTAGATCTCGTCCTAACCAGTGGAAAACCTGGCCAAATCTACAACGTGTCAGCAAGCAACGAAGTGTCCAACGTCGAAATCGTCAGAAGAATCCTCGAACACCTAGGCAAAGACCAAGACTTGATAACCTACGTCGAGGACCGACCTGGACACGACATAAGGTACAGCCTGGACTCTTCGAAAATGCGGTCTGAACTCAGCTGGAAACCCAGACACTCCTTCGAGAAAGCGCTGAAAGAAACCGTCGACTGGTACGTCCGCAACGAATCATGGTGGAAACCTCTGGCTACAGAACAAATCCTGAGTCCGACACCTTGGAAGAAAAAGTGAAACAAAGTGAATCTCCTGATAACAGGTGCAAGCGGCCTGCTCGGCACAAAACTGTGCCAGCTGGCAGTAGAGAGAAATCATGAAACGTACGCCTCCTACGGCCAACACAAACCACTGTGTGGAACTCCGTTGGAGCTCAACATTCTTGATCCACGAGCTCAACGACAGGCATTCGACAAGATAAAGCCTGATGCTGTAGTCCACGCCGCTGCGCTAACGGACGTAGACAAATGTGAAATGGAAAAGCAACTCGCTTGGAAAACGAATGTTGAAGCAACAGAAAACCTTGCGCAACTCTGTAAAGAACGCGGCGTTTTCCTCGTCTACGTGTCCACAGACTATGTTTTCGACGGACAAAAGGGAATGTACAAAGAAACCGACAACCCGGCCCCCATCAACTACTATGGACTCACAAAATTAAAGGGAGAACAAGCAGTCCAAGCCCTTGATGATCACTGCATAGCCCGAGGTAGCGTCATCTACGGTTCAACACCCGCAACGGGAAAAATCAACTTCGCGTTGTGGCTCCTCGACAAACTCCGCAAGAAGGAAGAAATCAAGATCGTAACCGACCAGTGGAATTCGCCGACGTTGAACCTCAACATGGCAGAGATGATTCTGGAAGCAGTGGAGAAGAGAATTGTCGGAACCCTTCATTTGGCGGGAGCTACTCGTCTAAGCAGGTATGAATTCGCTGAGTATATTGCCGAGGTCTTCAACCTTGACCCAACATACATAACGCCAATACGGTCAGATCAACTTAAATGGGTTGCTAGGAGACCCCGCGACTCCTCCTTGAACGTGGATAAGGCAGAACGAATGCTCGTTAACAAACCACTGCAAATATGCGAAGCACTCAGAAAAATGAAGGAAATCACTTAAAAGAAATGTTACTTTGTTTTGCACTCAGTCAAACGATCAAGAAGAATTCTCGGAAGGATTTTCTGGGTTTGGACGGATGCGCCCGCGCTTTTTTGCCATTCTTGATATTGTCTGTAATACTGTCTCTGTTAGCGTTCTGGTTTCTTTGTCTATTGCCATCAATACAGCTATGTAGACTAATCCTCCAATTACGGTGAAGATTAGCGTTGAAGCTCTGCTCACAGGATGCCCAAGAAACAGAAATAGAGCCATTACGACCGAGGCAGCAACATATTTTCCTATGCGTTTCCATGGGATATTGACCTTCACGTCTTTTCTCAAGACGTTGTATAGAATCATGAACGTTACCGAACGTGCCACTGCAGTTATCGCTGTGACGTACATGGCCATCAACACTTGATTGCCACCAGCCAGGTTCGTTAAGGCGTAGAAAACGATTGGCAGGGTTATTCCGGAATGGACGTAAGGGAGAGAGAAGGCTATGAATAGTCTGCTTTTGGCGACTTGTTTGAACGGTATTTCTGCCTTTTCATCGACTCTTTCGACTCCGTAAAGAACGTACGTGAAGATGGTTGAAATCGTCGAGATCAAGGAGTCTATGGCCAATATTGCTAGAACCGGAGCGGCAATGGCGTATTCTCCAGTTGGCTTCAAGAAAAGGAGAAATGAGCTGGGTATGGCCAGAACTCCCGCTGTCATTGGGACAGCGAACATCAAAACGTACTTCAATGAGGCCGAGGCTTCATCAAGGTTCGAATCAGCCAAGAGTTTCGGGGTTAACGCAAAGGCCAGAAAAGTCGAGTAGGTAATTATGTTTGCGATCTGCACGGAAGCGTAATAGTAGCTATATCCTATTGTTCCCCCGTAAATGACCAAAAAAACAAAAATCAGCGATGCTAGCTGGTTGCCAGCAATGCTGTATAAGTTGAATGTTGAACCTTTCAACCATTCTTTAATGTAGCTTAACACAATTTTCTCCCGAAGCTCTTTGCGCATTACGTAGAAGTAGAACCCTGCTTTGATGGCAAATGCTGTCCCTAAGGTTAGGATTGCACCCAAAAGTCCCAGCTGCAGTCTCACAACAAGCAAGTAAACCGACAGAACCTTAAGTAATTCACCTACAAGCAGGCCGTATCCCACAAAGTGGGGCCTATTGGCTTGCAGACAAGCTTCGAAGACTGTTATCATGTATGTCTCAATTATCTGCGCGGCCGCAACTGTGTAGACGAGCACATACTTCTCCAGGCCTTGCGAACTTGTTACGAGAGGGAGCGCTGCAAAATAGATGAGTGTGGTTATCAAGCTCACAATCAAGTTTCCAAAGATGCCTGTCTTGGTCGCGCCTTTTTTGCCCCTCGCTACGAAGCGCATCGTCCAGAACGATATAGGTCCAGACAATATCGTGAAATATGGTATGATAACATTCACAAACGCTCCGTAAGCTCCGTAGTCGGCCTGGGATAATGCCGCAGCCACAGTAACTGTGAAAATGATTCCGGTTGCGACAGTGGCCAGTTTTGCCGCAAAGAGTATCGCTCCTGAATAGTGAGTTCTGATTTCCTCTTTTTCCAACCGGTCACCAGTAGTAGTTCAAAGGAAATGTCCATTCACTCAAATATCTGTTTTGGCTTCAGCTCAACCTTGCGTGTACTTGAGCAGTGTTAAACTGGTCGTAGGCGAAAATCGTGCATGTTAGTCTTTCCATATGACAGGCCTGGATATCCCAAAAAGATTCACAGCTTAAAGTGGAAAGACTTTACGTCAAGAGCTCAGACAAGAGAGCGTTCAACTCTTCCTTGTTTTTCAAATCTCGAAAAATGGCCTTGCCGCTTCCATACAATCGAAAAGAGAAATTCTTGAAAGTCAATTCGAAAACAATTCCTGCAATAGATTTTTTGAGAGTTGCCTTTACCAAGATTCTCTTTACCGCCTCGTCTTTCTTCTCGAACTTGAATATCACGATGACATCTTGTTCCTTGCCGCATGTGCCCTCGGTTCTGGCCACGTAATCGTCTACTGTAACCATCAGAATTGGCCAATCTCCTTTAAAACTTCGATGAATCGGTCAATCTCTTCTCGCGTGTTGTACACGTAGAAACTAGCCCTTGCACTGGAACTCAGTTTGAACATCTCATGCAATGGTTGTGCGCAGTGAAAGCCGCTGCGGACCATTATGCCATAGTTGTCCAGAAACAGTGCAACATCATGGGAACTGAGCCCTTCGATTCCAAACGGAATCATTCCACACTTGACAGACGTGTCCCGTGTTCCGTATATCTTGGCTTTCTTGCAACTTTCAATACGGGGAATGGCGTATTTCGTCAGCACTTCTTCATGGGCTTTCACGTTTCCCATGCCAATTCGCTCAAGGTATCTGATGGCCTCCATCAATCCGACGGCGCCGCAGACGTTTGGTGTTCCAGCCTCGAACTTCCAAGGCAGAACATTCCAGGAGATTTTGCAATGCTTGGTCTTCGGGTTGAACGAGACTTCCCGTATCATCTCTCCTCCGCCGTGAAACGGCTCCATTCTTTCTAGAATGTCTTTCTTACCATAAAGTACGCCTATTCCTGTGGGACCAAGCATTTTGTGGCCGGAGAAAGCGAGAAAATCTGCGTCCAGCTCCTTAACGTTTACAGGCATATGCGGAACGGATTGGGCCCCGTCTACGAGTGCCCAAGCACCGTTCTCGTGAGCGAGTTTAACGACTCTCTTGACGTCGTTCACTACACCAGTGACGTTTGACACATGGGACACACAGACCATTTTGGTCTTTTTTGACATTAGGTTTTCCATCGATTCGTAGTTCAACGTTCCGTCATCGTTGATTTCACAGTACTTGACGCTTGCTTTTCTGAGCGCAGCAATCATCTCCCAAGGGACGATGTTGCTATGATGCTCCATGAGTGTCACGACGATTTCGTCTCCTCTCTTAAGGTTGTGAAGTCCCCATGCGTAGGCGACCAGGTTTATTGCTTCAGTCGTTCCCCTGACAAAAACTGTCTCTTCCATGCCTTTGGCGTTTATGAATCTGGCGACTTCTTCGTGGGCGGTTTCGTAGAGTTCTGTGGCTTCCTGAGAAAGCGTGTGAACTGCTCTGTGAACGTTTGCATTGTGGTTCTCGTAGAAATCTTTGATGGCTTCGATGACTTGTCTTGGTTTTTGCGAGGTTGCGGCATTGTCAAAGTAGATTAGTGGGTTGTCGTTGACTTTTCGTTTGAGGATGGGAAAGTCTTCGCGAATCTTGTAGGGATCCAGCACTATTTTCCCTCTGCCGCCTTCATCCTTTTGGAGAGCATTTTTGCGAGTTCTTCTTCTTCCAACGCCTGCTTTTCTTCAAAAGTTGGTTCTTTCTGCAACCAGGTTGGAATGGTCTTGTTTTCATAATACTTTCTCATGGCCCTCTTCAATGCTCCGACAGCCAGTATGCCACAATGAAACTTCACGCTGGGAAGACCGCCCACTGCTTCGGTCACACTCTTGTACGAGATTTTCCAAGCCTCTTCGAGCTTCATTCCCTTAATCATCTCTGTGACGATACTTGATGTTGCTATGTTGGCAGCACAGCCATAACTCTCGAAGGACGCTTTCTCAATGACATCTTCGCTGTTGATCTTCAAATAGAACGTTATCATGTCTCCGCACATGGGGTTTCCAGCAACGGACACAACCGTGGCGTCTTCCATTTTTCCAAGGTTCTTAGGGTGCTTGAAAAGTTCAAGTATCTTGGGGTTATACGGTAACGGTGCACGTGACACTCTATTCCGCTCCTGTCGAACCAGTTATACCTCTTATTCTCTCAACAGCCCTTGGAATCACATCCAACGCGTAGTTTATGTCTTCTTCGGTGTGGTACCTAGTAACTTTCATCAAGATACTGCCGTGAGCTTGATCGAACTTCCTGCCTATGGCAACGAGAACGTGGCTCGGCTGAAGCAGCCTCCTCGAACAAGCGCTTCCGCTCGAAACGTAGACACCGCTCAAACTGAACTCGATCGTCAAAGCTTCTCCCTCGCATCTCAGAAAACTCATGTTAGCATTGTCAGGCACTCTCTTTTGGCCTTTCGGTCCATTAAGCAGCACGTCAGGCACTCTTCTTGAAATGCCTTCGGTAAGAGCGTCACGGAGCTTCCGCAAATGGTTGGTTTCTTCTTCAAAGCGTTCAAAAACCAGTTCAGACGCTCTTGCGAATCCAACGATGAGCGGAGTGTTCTCAACGCCCGGCCAGAACCTCTGTGTTCCTATCTGGCCCTCCAAGATTTTCTCCACATTGACTTTTTCTCTCACATACAAAGCGCCGATGCCACGTGGTCCTGAGATCTTGTAGCTACTCACGGTCGCCAAATCCACATTAAGATATTGCACGTTGAACGGAATCTTCCCGTAGGCGTCCGAAGCGTCCGTGTGAAAGATCGTTTCAGGATTTTTGTCCTTAACGATTTCAAGCGCCTCTTTTATCGGCTGTATCGTTCCAATTTCATGGTTCACTGTTGAAAGGCTCACTAGAGCCGTTTCTTTGTCTATTGTTTCCTTCAGTCTCTCAAGGTTTATGAAGCCCTCAACGTCCACAGGGATTTTTGTCAAGGTGAATCCGCTTTTCTGAAGCATTTCAGCTACGTTCAGCACGTTTATCGGTTCAATCTCTGAGATCACAATTTTCCTACCCATGCCTTTCATTGACAACGTTGTTCCAATGATTGCCAGGTTGTTTGCCTCAGTTTCCCCAGGTGTGAAGCAGATTTCTTCGAGCGTTTTGCATCCCATGAATGAGGCTATTTTCTGGGTGGATTCCATTATTGTTTCGAAGGCTTCCCAGCCGGGTTTATGGGTTAGCGTTGGGTTTCCGTATGCGCGTTGATTATAGTATGGAATCATCGCCTTAACAACTTCATCAGGGACCCTGCTCGAGTTCTCACCGTCTAAGTAGACTTCCCGTTCCAAGCCTTCGTGCGCTTTCAACAGTTCTTTCACGTTCTCAACCGTCATGAAACAAAGCCCTCGCAAAAATCGTTTTATCCACTCTTATATTCTCGCTCTCTGATAAAAAAGCCTAACTTACAAAAGCGCAAACTCCGAGCTTGCGCAACGCTTTAAATGGGCACTGTCTTAAAACTGTGTGACGAAAGAGATGGACGCGGTCAAGTGAAGATAACCGAACTGTCAATTCCAGAAGCGGTCAAAGAATTGATTATCAGATCTGGAATTGTTGAGCTCTATCCACCCCAAGAAGAGGCCATAAATGCAGGAGCTCTTGAAGGAAAGAACCTTGTTTTGGCAAGTCCAACTGCTTCAGGGAAGACTTTAGTAGCCGAATTCTGCGCCTTGAAACAAATACTCGAAAGGAACGGCAAAGCTGTTTATCTAACCCCCCTGAGAGCGTTGGCAAGCGAGAAGTTCGAAGAATTCAGGAAGTACACGACGATTACAAAGAAGAACGGACGAAAGATAAGGGTTGGAATAAGCACAGGCGACTATGATAGCACTGATCCATGGCTCGAGAGATATGACGTTATAATCACGACGAATGAGAAAGCCGACAGCCTGCTGAGACACAGGGCTAAGTGGATGGATGATATCTCATTGGTAATCGCGGACGAAGTACACCTGCTAAATGAGGCTGAACGGGGGCCTACGCTCGAAGTCGTGCTTGCGAGGCTAATGCTCACCAATCCCAACGCGCAAATCTTGGCTTTAAGCGCCACGATAAACAACGTAGATGAGATAGCACAATGGCTTAAGGCAGGTTCCGTTACAACAGAATGGCGACCCGTTGCTCTCAAAGAAGGGGTTCTACTTCAAAATGAAATCCAGTACAAGAATGGAGACGCTCGAAAAATAGAGAGAACGGCACATGATCCGACCCTTAATCTAGTCCTAAACGCTGTGAAAACAGGAGGCCAAGCCCTCGTTTTCGCTTCAACACGGAAAAATGCGGCCGTTCTGGCCAAAAGGATCGCTGGCGAAATCGGCCCCATTCTGTCCAAGCCTGCCAAGCGATCGCTCGAGCACGATTCAAACCGGGTCCTGGCAACTGGAGAAAGAACACAACTCGGTGAATCACTTGCCGAGCTGGTCAAGTGCGGCACGGCTTTTCATCATGCGGGATTGGGTGGGGGACATCGAAAGTTGATAGAAGACTCGTTTAGGCAAGGTAGAATTAAGGTTTTGACAGCAACGCCAACTTTGGCTTTCGGAGTAAACCTGCCAGCTCGAACCGTCATCATTCAAGATTACAGGAGGTATGAGGCGGGCTACGGCTACTACCCAATCAGCGTGTTGGAGTACAAGCAGATGGCTGGGAGAGCTGGGCGGCCAAAGTATGACAAAACAGGCGAAGCCATACTTGTGGCCAAAACCAGCGATGAAGCAGACTATTTGCTAGAAAGCTACATTTTAGCGAGGCCAGAACGCATATGGTCTAGGCTTGCGGTTGAGAGGATAATGAGAACTCACGTTCTGGCCACGGTAGCGGCGGATTATGCTCACACAGAACGCGGCATCTACGAGTTTTTCGGCAAGACTTTCTATGCGTTTCAATACGATATTAACGCGATCAAGGGTATCGTAGCCAAGATTCTCAAGTACCTCTACGATGAGGATATGATAGAGGTCTTCGGTGACGACATCAACGCCACGAAATTCGGCAAGCGTGTCAGCGAACTATACATTGACCCGTTCACGGGTGTCATAATACGTGACGCTCTAAAACGAAAGCCTGCGGAACTTACAGACTTCAGTTTGCTGCACATGATCGCCCACACTCCCGACATGGGCCCGGTGCTCCGACCGTACGCACGAGAACAGGACGAAGTATCAGTCTTTTTGGAGGAGCACAAACAAGAGCTTCTCATAGCTCCACCTGACGAATGGCAGGATAGCACAGTCTACGAACAGTTTCTCGGAGAAGTCAAAACAGCCATGACCTTAAACGCTTGGATTGAAGAGGTAAGCGAAGAACAGCTGATCGAAAGGTTCAGGGTGCAACCAGGAGATCTGTACAGAACGATTGAAAACGCGAAATGGCTGCTTCATGGCACGCATGAGCTCGCACAGCTCTTCAGCAACAAACAGATATTTCCTCTAGTTCATGAAATCACGCGGCGAGTTGAGAAAGGAGTCAAGAGAGAGCTATTGCCGCTTGTGAAGCTGGAAGGAGTTGGCAGAGTCCGCGGACGAATAATCTACGACGCCGGATACAAAACGGCTGAAGAGATAAAACGTGTGCCCTTGAATGATCTGGCAAATCTACCGTCGATAGGTCCTAGGCTTGCCAAGAAAATAAAGGAGCAAATCGGCGGCTTTGTGAAGAAGGAAACTCTGGAAAAACTTGAAAAAGAGGCCGAATGGAAGCAAAAAGCGTTAACCGAATACGAGAAGTCGTGAGACTGCATATCACAATTGCCTCGAGGGATTAGAACCGAATGATATGTGAATGTTCGACAATCGTTGTTTGCCCACGAATGCTTAATCCCTGATCCTTTGTTCATCCATGGCTTTTTTGACGAGAGAGTCTATCTGAATCGTTGCTGTACCCAAGTAGTTCATTGGATTCATGGCCCTGTCTATTTCTTTCTTGTCCAGCTTCTTGGTTACAATCTTGTTTTCTTGGAGTACTTCCTTGAACTGTCGCTTTTCCACTTCGCTTTTCAACGTCAGTTTTCTCATCAGTTCATGAGCTTCTTGGCGATCCATCCCCTTTTTGGTCAGTGCCATCATCACAGCCTCAGACATCAGACGGCCTTGGGTCCATTCAATGTTCTTCAGCATTCTTTGCTCGTCAACGTGTAGGTTTTCGATTATGTTGGCCATCAGAAAAAGCATGTAGTCCGTCAATATGCATATTTCTGGAAATATGAAACGTTCAGCAGACGATTGGGTCAGATCTCTTTCATGCCAGGTCGTAACATCTTCTAACGCGGGGACAACTAGGCTTCTAGCGATTCTTGCCAGGCCACAGATTCTCTCGCAAGTCTCAGGATTTCGTTTGTGAGGCATCGTTGAGCTGCCAACCTGTTTCTCTGTTTCAAAGTGTTCGGAGAGCTCACCGATTTCAGGTCTTTGGAGTTCGCGTATTTCGGTAGCAAAATTCTCAAGAGTGGAGGCGATTCCAGCCAGTACGCACACCATCTCGGCATGGCGGTCTCTCTGAACAATTTGGGTGGATATGTCAGCGGGTTCAATGCCTAACCGTTGCATAACAAGATCCTGTATTTTCTTGGCGTTTGTGCCTAAACCTGCTTGTGTTCCCACGGCGCCACTCATTTTTCCAACTACGACCCGTTGTTTGCACTGCATGAGTCGCTGAATATGTCTAGAGATTTCACGCATCCAGACGGCAAATTTGAAGCCCAACGTCGTTGGCAGTGCATGTTGTCCGTGTGTTCTCCCCACGATCACTGTGTTCTTGTATTTGACGGCCTTCTGCATCAAGATTCTTTCGAGGTCGCCTAGTCTCGTTTGTACAAGTTCGAGCGCATCTTTTAATTGAAGAGCAGTCGCAGTGTCCACGATATCGTAGCTCGTCGCCCCCAAATGAATGTAAGCTCCGCTTGGTCCGCAGGCCTCCGCCAAAGCTCTGACCAAAGAGGCGACATCATGCCTTATTTCACGCTCGATTTCCTTGATCCTGCCCAGCTTCACGTGTTGGAGCAGACAGACAGACGCAATCTTTTCCGCGTCCCCTTTGGGTATGTCCCCAACTTCGGCGTGCGCCCAAACTAGCGCAGCCTCAACGTCAAGCATTTTTTGGACTCTTGTCTCCTCTTCAAAAATCTTCTTCATTTCGGGAGTCCCGTAGCGGCCAGTGTCAATTGGCAGAATCGGCAATTTCCAGTATCCCCCATTCAAAGTAAGTTGACTAAAGATTAATGCTTTGCCAAGCAATACATGAAGACAGATCTGAGGGTTCTTAAAACATGGGCGGACTAGTGGCAGTCCTAAGCAAGAAAGGCGAAAACATGACACGGCCAGCAATCGAAATGATCGACGCTTTAGAACTTGATTCGGAAGCCTTTGGAATAGCTTCTGTCAACACCATTAAGACTGAAGCGTCGCTCGAAGCCCTAAAGAAATCGGACCTGGAATCCTCGACCGCGGTTGGATGCGCATTCTCAAGGATTCTCCATGATGACAAGCCTGGACTGATGCAATTGCCGAATGCAACGATGGTTTTTGATGGAAGAACATATCCCGTTGATGCCAAAGAATCAGAAGCAGAGGCTACTGCGAAAGCGCCGGGGCAGAATCCTGAAAAATGGGCGGCGACCTTTGTGAGGAATGCTGAGGGCGATTTTGCCTTCGCAATAGCCAGACATGAAACGATTGTCGCAGGCAGAGATACCGTGGGCGTTCGCCCCCTTTACTATGCCGAAAACAGAGATTTTGCAGCTCTAGCTTCTGAACGCAAACCGCTTTGGCGCATCGGATTGAATGACGCGCTCTCATTTCCGCCAGGAACCGTGTCACTAGTTGGACGATACGGTTTCAAATTCACTGTAGCGAGAAGGATAACCTATTCTGAGCCAAAACAGGTTACGATGCAGACCGCGACTCATGAGCTTCATAAAATTCTGGAACACTCAATCAAGAAGAGAACCGCATCTTTGAATGAAGTTGCAGTTGCTTTTTCCGGCGGTCTAGACAGCAGTATTATCGCCTGTCTAGCAAAGAAAACTGGGGCCAACGTAATTCTGATTCACGTAAGTATGGAAAACAAGCCTGAAGTGGAATGCGCGAAGCAAGCGGCAGAAGCACTGAAACTGCCTCTGTACTCAAGCCTACACGATGAACATGATGTGCAGAAGACGATATTGAAAGTCATTCGCGTCATTGAGGAGCCGGATCCGATCAAAGTGAGCATCGGCATCCCCGTCTATTGGGCTGCTGAAAAGACTGCTGGAATGGATTGCCGTGTTATGCTGGCCGGACAGGGCGCAGACGAGTTTTTCGGCGGCTATAGACGTTATCTGGACGACTATCTCAGAGGGAGCAAAGAGAGAACAATGAATGCGATCTTCAACGACATCGTTGGAATACACGAGGCAAATCTAGAAAGAGACTTCAAAATCTGCAATCATTTCGGCGTTGAGCTGCGACTGCCCTTTGTAACGTATGCGATGGCAAGACTTGCGTTAAGTCTTCCATTGGAGCTGAAGATGGAGCCGAGAGATAACTCACTTCGCAAACTTGTCCTAAGGCGAGTAGCCAAGAACCTTGGGTTGCCACACTTCATAGTAAACAAACCCAAAAACGCCATACAATACACGACGGGCGTCAACAACGCCATCAAGAGAATAGCCCAGCGAGAAAGAATATCCATGACAGAATACTGTCGAAAAATGTTTAGCACAGCTTTCAGCGACTTTCAAGAACCAAGAGGCAGCAGGCCATAGCGGCGCGCTCCCACTCGTCTGTCCTATGATATCTATTTACAAAGCAACTTTACAACTGACGTACAAAGCAACATTACGTCTGACGTAAAAACATAGACCGGTAGGGGTCATCGTTGAAGCTTTCCAGCAAGACAACGATGACCGGCCACATCTGACCATGCAACAGAAACGAGGCGGGTCATCTTTCAAGATTCTTCAAAAGCGCACTACAAAGAAACGAAGAAGTTCAGAGAAGATGTAGTTCGTTGGCATGAGTTGTGTGTGCGATTTTCAAATTGAAAACTGCTATTCTACTCGATAACTTGGATTGCGCTCTCTGGGCATTGGACTTCGCATGCTCTGCAGACCAGGCATTCTTCAGACTTGACGGCGACGGACTTCTTTTCTTTGACTTCGTAGACTCCTACTGGGCATGTATCAGCACATGTGCCGCATCCTGTGCATTTGGCATTATCTACGACTATTTTCACCATATTCGGTTTCTCTCCTAAATCTGGAATTTCATTGAGAAATTGATGGTAGAATAAAAGGATTTAGGTCCATTTAATGGATTTCTTCACGTAGTCTCAGTAGTATTCCGTTAATGGTTGTCTTGGCCCTATCTTTTCTGCGGTCATAGTCAGCCAGAAGCTTATGGTGAGTCTCCAGAGATATCTCTCCTCTTCCGTGGCGGGCTTCGATACTCTTTATGTTGGTTTCTACTTCGTCGATTTCGGTTTCAGCAACTTCAAGCTGCCTCATCATATCTGAGTAGTGACCGCTAGCTGAATGCATTTTGCCTCCAATCTCTCCAAGCGCCTTGTCTAGCGTGTTAAGGCGGATTTCGAAGGTTTTCTTCTGCACCTTGTACCTACGCCTCGGTATTCTTCCTCTCTGCACCCTATCTTCCAAGACGTCGATTTCCGATTCTATCTTCATCTTCTCATCATACGAGTCCACAAAGGACCTGACATCCTCTGGCCGAAGCCTTAAGCCTGTCGGAGGAGCCACAACTTCGCCTAGAGCTCTAGGCATTTTCCAAGCAACTACAATAACGGATCCAACGATAGACAAGACCCAGATCCACATCGTGGGGCCAAGAGCCAACCACAAGGGATTGTACCCATAGCTGAGGCTGACACCAAAGCTGTCCAAGGAGATTACGTTCTTCTGGTTTACGGTCATGGTTTCTTGGAAAACATCGCGGTTCACTCCGAAAGAATTGTCAGCTGCCGTCGTGCTAAAACTCGACAACCGGGCGCCTTCAGGCAACACAAACTTTACAGAAGTTTGGTCGATGTAACTGTTCGCGTCTTGGAAAAGCATCATGTTTACCGCGAAGTTGTTGCCTTGGCTGCTAACGTAGACATCGTCAGGCAAACTGTAGGTCACAGTAAACATGACTGTCCATTCGGGATCCGCAGCCAACGAGAAGTTAACTCTGTACCGGTTCAAGCCAGTGTCAGCGGACACCAGCTCTTCAGTAAGTGCCCCAAGCGAGTCATGAGCACTCAAGTTAGAAGCGTTGAAAGGCACATCAACATCGACGGCATACAGGACATGTGTCGTCGAATTATTCGTTATCCTGTACGAGTCGGACACGCTTATTTGACCGAACGCGTTCACGTCAACTTCGCGTGTGAGCTGTTGTATCTCAAAAACCTGAATGTTGTTGTTTGGCAGAAAGAAGGCCACTTGAGATGCGTTGTATGTGAAGGCGCTCAGGTTCGTGGCATTGTATGTGAAGCCGCTGACTGTTCCATTAAGGTACTGTGCGCCTGGCACAACGACTGAGCAGTTGCAAACTGAGGCGGTTTCTGTAAGGCTTGGAAATGCTGGAAATGCAAGGGTGAATACGCTTACGTTCGCAGAGTCTTGCAGTAGAAGGTTGCTTGAAAGCACGAACACAACGCTGAAGACCTGCGGTGTTCCCTTCGAGAAATCGACTCTCGCTCCGTAGAAGCCGGCACGATAAAGGCCGGAGTTATCTTGCATGGGCACATTGAGTGCGAGGGGAAACATATTAGAGGTGTCATTTGTGCTGTAAGCAAATGCATCGACCACGTTTGAGCCAAAAACGTGTGGAAAGCCTAGCATAAAGCTGTCAGTCTGCCCTGATATCGCTATTGTGTCATTCATGAGAACGTAGCCGTTGTACAAGACTTGGACAGTGTGATTCACACTTTCTATCCCATAGCTAGAGCTTGCCTTGGCACTTGCGACGTTGTAAAAGGCTAAAGTAAGAACTACCATAGTAATGGCCAACATGACGAACGTGGCGGATGGTTTTTTCACGTTTTTTCCTCCGACGAGACTAACGATTCATCGAGGCTTGTACTTATTGATAAGCTCATTTATTTACTTTTAGAATTCTCGCATCTCTGATACGCGTCTGCCTGGCTCTTCTCTGGAGACGGTGGATGGAACAATCCACATGCAATTCTGCTATCGCCTACAATGTTTGAGATAATAATCTTGTTCCTTTTTCGCGCCGAAGCTTCTGACGCCCTTCTCTTTGAGCTGTTTTCTCAGCTTCTGTGCGTATTTTCTGTCGATTTCGCCTCGTTTCTCCATGTAGCCGATTATTTCTTCAGCTTGCTGCAGCGTGTCACATCGTCTGATGAAATCTATCACGTCTGGCACGTAATGGTCAAAACCTCGGGAGGTTGCGGCCTCTTCTCCTTCTTTCTGGTCGGTTCGGACAGAGTTCACTTGGACTTTGCTCTCATCTGTCTGCAGCTCTTTGGTCAGGTTTGGAAACATTTTCTTCAAGGATTCCCTGTCCCGTTCCATCTTGACACCTCGCAAGACAATACTAAATTTTACTCACACTATTTTGTGCAGAAACCAATATTTAAGAATCCTTGCGCTCAAATCTATGGCCTAACGTTGATCTAATGTTTTGCGATAGTCTCGTACAGTTCGATAGTTCTTTCAGCTATCTTGTCCCACGTGAATTCTTCCAATACTCTTCGTCTGCCGTTTTTTCCGAGCCACTTCATCTTCTCTGGGCTTTCCAGAGCGCTAGTAATCCCCCAAGCAATGTCGGTTGGATTGCTCGGATCGACGTGGAACCCACACTGGTCTTCGCCGCCACACACCACTATCTCCCGCATTCCGCTCACTCCAGCTGCTCCAACGACTACGGGTTTTTCCATGCTCATAGCTTCTAGCACGACTATACCGAATGGTTCATAATGGCTTGGGAAAACGGCCACGTCGCAGGCTGCGTAATGAAGAATTCGTTCCTCCTCGGGGATGAATTCAAAGCGGAGCTTCACGTTGTTGCTCAGCCTCATGTAATTAACCAGGTTTGTCAAATAGTCCTGCAGATCGCCAAGGCCTAGAATTACAAGCTTTGCCTTGGGTATTTTCTGCAATATGTGAGGCATGGCCATTATGAGTTTGTCAACTCCCTTGACGCCGACAAGCCTGCCGATGAAGAGAATCATTATCTCGTCATCTTTGACGCCGTAGAGGCCTCTAATCTTTTTTATCTGTTCAGCCGTCACATCTTTGGGATCATATTTTTGCGCGTCAACACCGTTGTAGCAAACCTGTATCTTGTCCTTCGGAAATCCTAACTTGATGAGTTCATCCTTCATTGCGTGGGAGACCGTGACGATCATGTCGGCCGCTCGGGCAGCGTGGAGCTCAATGTTGCTAACCACTTCAGAACCGTTGCCAAGGGTTCTGCCTTTCTCGGTGGAATGGACGTGAAAGGCAAAGGGCAGGCCGACTTCCTTCTTAACGGTGATGCCACCGATGGCTGACAGCCAGTCGTGCGCAACTACAATGTCATATTTGATGTTCTCCTTCTTGATGAGTTCGTTAACAAGTTTTGAAGCGCTAAGGTAATTGTATATAAGAATCTTGGAGAACATGTGGAGGCCTCGGCCCCATTTTCTGATGTCCTCAGCAATTACATCTGGTAGAGAATCAGATATGTCGATGTGCAGTGGGCGATGTATCTCAATTCCACGCCAGATTTCCCGCGTTGGGAGAGCCCCAGCATCATCATTCATCGTAAAGACTGTGACATCGTTGTCTGTCAGCACAAACTTCCTTGTAATCTCAGCAGCGTAAGTTCCCAAACCGCCAACAATCTTAGGCGGATATTCATAAACGAGCACAGCCATCTTCATCTGGCGTTTCTCCTTCTTGCAAAGTGGCTATTGGTTATTGAACCATTCCTTATTTACCTTCCTAATGGACTTTATGTACCTGTAATCATTATCTAGCGTAATTCCGCCTTAGGAGCCTCCTTCTGCCCGATCTCAATGGAAGTGATGTGAAAAATCTATTAGGCACATGTGACAGATTAGGACCAGTGCAACGCTATGAGCATATCTCCTGTTAAACGTCTAGTTCTCGAAACAATGTGGTTGTTGGACAAGCCTGCAAAGGCCGCCGAGATAGCGAAAGAGGCTGGACTGGGCTTCCCGCCGGTCATGATGCACATACTCGGTCTCGCCAAGATGGGATACGTTCAAATGCCCGAGAAAGGAATCTACGCCTTAACGGAAAGCGGCAAGAAAGCGCTCGGTCTTCCAGAAGTTAGCATGGAGAAGGCAGCTGAGATTCTGGCGTACCTGCCAATGGAAAAATCGTTCCATTTCTACGCTGACATCGGCAAACCCCTCAACGTTCATGCTGCGAGCATGGGCGATTTCTGTGACAAGATTCTGAAAGTCGACTTGTCCTCGATAGACTTTCACACGAACCGCGGCGATTTCGAAGCTTGGTTCTCAGGCCTAGGTGACATAGAGCTCGCCAGAAAAACACTACTCGTCAGAGAAGAAAAACTCGCCGGAGAGAACCTGCGCAGAAAATTGTATGAAATAGTGAGAAATCGATGCGACTTGCTGGCCAGAACAAGAAGTATGCCGTCACAACCTGAACCTTGGAAGCACGCTCGTTAGGCTCGTTTAGGCCGACCCTTAGGCTTCATAAGGACTTGATGCAGCGTCGTGTATTCTCCCGCTTAAGAAAATCGTGGCTTTTCGAGGAAATACATTAAATGCTTTAACGCAAGACCTGAATGTTAAGCCAGACACTGGTACTGAAGGGGTTCCTGAAAGGGCATGGGATAAGAAACCATGAAATAACAAGAGTTACAATAATGGACTGTGAGGGCCCTGTTTATGGATGAGCTGAGGGTAATATCTGCAAAGATTCCTGATGACTTGTACAAGGAAATGATATTGCGTGTTCCAGAAGGAGATCGAAGCAGCTTTGTCCGCGACGCCATCATGGAGAAACTGCAGAAAACACCCAAGCCTGACAAGATTCTGGAGCTGGAGAACAGGTTTGGCAAGATGGAGAAGGAGTTTTCGGAGATCAAGAAGTATCTCGCCGATCTGGAACTGCTCACGTTCGAACGGGGCAAAGCCAACCCGCACACTTTCGGCATGGACGAAACAGACCACAAGATCATTGATTATCTGACCCATTACAAAGGAGCCACCACGCCTGAGCTGGCGGACTACTTGAAGACAAACCGTTGGCTCATCCTGAACAGGCTTAAAAGAATACAGAAAACCTCAAAGAAACAGCTTGGAAAACCGATAATAGAATACTATCCCGGAGAAAAATCAGGCAAGAAAAAAGCTTGGTGGATAATCGAGGAACTGTCTGAACCGTAGTGTGGCACGGCAACAGTTAACTTCAATTGCGACTAAATCTCTGTTGGGCCCGTAGCCCAGTCAGGATTAAGGCGTCGAACCACAAAACGGTGCGCAAGCCTCCGGACACCAAACATGGAAGAAAGCCGGAGAACAGGGGTTCAAATCCCCTCGGGCCCGCCAATAGACCCGCCCCCATTTGGGTGCGGAACCTGTCGGGCCAGCTTTGGGTGACAACTCATATAGTTTATTAACAAAGTCGGCTGTAATCTTTTCTTGGGCGCCAACTGCCTGTAACTCGAAAGAGCCAATCTTCTTGTTTCAGTATGGTTCTGAACCCGTTTGGGTATGGGGACGGGCAACCTCATCATAGGACTTGAACCCTTCTGGGTATAAGTACGATGGAAGCCTAAACCCTTCCAGGGATTAGTCCACCCGCGAAGCGCGAGCTAAAATCGTCTAGAAAAGCTGCCTCTAAATGTGCGCGAAGGCTAGATTATACTAAGCACTTGGTTTTATTTCTCCTTTGAAAACTCGGTAGCACCTTTCTGAGCAGAAGCCTTGACAATCATTGTCTGGCATGAACAATTTTCCACAAGTTTTACACTTCCGCTCAGCCCTTTCCTGCATTCGCTTCCTCCCCTAATCAGTATGTTATCGTGACTGGCTATATATTTAACCATAAGGTCAAGGCTACCTCCCCCCCTGCAAGGTACGTGGTCCAATAAATACTCAAGTCAGCCTTTTGTTTTTGAAGGTGTTAGTGTATGGGTGAACTGCATGAAAGGCCTTCCATGCCAGATTTTTGCAAAGACCCTCTTGGTCTTTTTAGGTTCAAGCGCGCGCCCTAGGTGACTATTTCCGCTCCTGCGTACATAGGTCCTAATGTCGTGATTTTGATTCTTAAATGGTCTCCGGGCTTTGCGTTACCAACGAAAACTAAGAAACCCTTGATTCTGGCTATACCTTCCCCTTGAGGGCTTGTTTCGGTTATATCCACTTCATATTCTTTTCCAGTTTCAACTGGGCAGTTCTGAACGCCTCTGCCACGTTTGCTCTTGGCATTTTTCGGGCTTCTTTTTCGCGGACTCATTGGCATCTTCCTTTTTCTGGATTTATGATGATATGATTATCGCCCCTCAGTGTCTTAAGTGTTCTGCATTTTACTGCTCGCGCTAACCCAATTGAAAGTGCAATAATTTATCTAAAGTCCATATTAGCGCGCGCGCCTACCTCTAGCATAGCAAGAGATGGACTTGACCCCATTTGGGTTCCAATCCCCTCGGGCCCGCCAGTTTCTTGAATCAACTAGACAAACCGCACACACATTATTGACAGAGAATAGGATAACTTGATTGCTCCCATGCTAACGGGATGATGTGGAGGCAGATTGTAGCCTTGGCTTAATACACGTGCTGCAGACAAAAATAGAAGAAAAGTGGAGGTTAGTGACGCGCACGAGTCCTTTGGACCTGACCTTAATAATGGGGACTCAACTTAGGGCGCTGGTGGAGGGGGTGGAGGCGCTGGAGGCGTTGAGGCAGATGAGAATGCTTGTTTCACTGAGACCACAGTTGTTCCTGCAATACGATCAGTGTATTTCTGGCGTTGGTCGTGTCCAGGGGTAGCGACTCCTAATATCCAGTCTAGTAGGAGGAAAAGCCAAAATATCTTGCTTATGTTGCGGATGAATGCTTTGTCAAACGTTACTTTGCTGCCGTTTACCATTTGCACCTGCAATCCCAAGACTTTCTTCCCCAGTGTTGCACCATAGTAAGCATCCATAAACACGAAGTAGAGGAGTTCAAGTATGCCTAAGAGAAAGGGAAACCCCAGGTAAAACCCCCATCCCCATCCAAAAAACCACCAACCGCCGCTGAAGAGCAGTGATGCAATTACCAAAAAGAAGATGATGCCTGCTACGATGCCGATTATTATGCTGTCGATTATGAATGCGACAAGGCGTAAGAGCCAATGGTTTATATCAAACTGTGAACTGCTTCCTGTAGACATTTTTCATCTCCCGTTACTTCATCGCAACTCGTTATTATCGCTTGCGCTCTTTTCCATTGCCTTGTTGTCTCAACTAAGGCTTTTACTCCATGTCCAGTTGGCGCTAGAAAGGCGCGTGCTAGCACAAAATCGGTACTGGCTTTGACCATATGCGTGCGCACAGCAATCAGACTTTTACAAGATAATCAACTGAGGGACTAATTCCGGACTCCCAAAAAACTTGTGGTGCGCGCCAAAACTTATAAGACGTCACCCACCTAAAGATTCAGACAACGGAGCGGTATGAATGGCGAGACAGGAGAAAGAGAAGAAAGCCATGACGAAAGATCGCCTGATAGGCATGCAGGTAATCGACAGCGAGGGAAACGACGCTGGAACCGTTCAAGACATCGCATTCACCGTGGGAAAAGTGGGCATGACATTGATTGTTGAAAGCAAAAAGGGTGAAACCAAGGAAATCCCGTGGGAAGAAATCCAGGCTGCAGGAGACTTCGTCGTTCTGAAGCCCGAAATGGCACAAGCACGATCTTTTGGTGGCCAACCGATGGGTCAACAGCCTCAGCAATCTCAAACGCCAACCTGCCCAACGTGTGGAGGCCCTCTGACCTACATTCAGCAGTATCAACGATGGTACTGTTACAAAGACAAGAAGTACGTCTAAGATGCGCAAAGAAGGAACACTGAAAATCTACACTTTTTATGTTTAACTAGTTTCTGTACTGCTCTGAAAGAAAAAAGGGTTTGTTTAAGGATATTTTTTGCAGTTAGTGTAGTGCCAGCGGTTGTATTGTGCACGTAGGTCAACCGTTTTCCGCAGGTTCGCGAGCGCATAGAACAAAACTGTTGACGACGAATAGTCCTGTGAACTTCACCATGTCCCCCACGACAATAGCCGGGGCAGCAGCCCCAAGGACAATGACACCCAACAGCGCGCGCTAAATGTTAAATACTCATAGATAAGATATGGTGCATCAACAATTGAGGAATAGATTATGACTGAAGAAAAAGAGTATTTCATCGATTACATCGCTATTGGAGTCATAGGATTTGCCATCGGACAAGCCATCGCGAGCGTCGGTGGATTTCAAAGCCTGATCTCAGGTTTAGTACCCAGGTATGCAATCATCGACTGGGGCAGAACAGTAGGAAGCGACGTTATCACAGGCATCTTCGCGTTCCTTCCGGCAGGTTTCGTGGCCGGATACCTTTGTCATAAACTGCTCAAGGCAGAAGGAAGTATGGCAGGCTTCACAGGCGGTTTCATGTCTTTCTTGGCTTACCTCATAATCACCCTGATAATGACACTTGCACACACCGGAATTTGGGGAAGCGACTTCGACTTCGGAACAGGTATGGAGCTTTGGGCCGTGCTCATGGTGTTTGCATTGGTCTTCTTCCTGATAGGAGGGTTCTTGGCAGGTGTGATGCATGGAATGAAGACGCCGATGCCTTCTTTCCTGAAGCTCCAGTTCCAGAGAGGCCCTGCAGCTCCTCCACCCCCTCCAGGCGCAGCGAACATCTGCCCAACATGCGGTAGTCCACTGAGGTACATCGAACAATACAAAAGATGGTACTGCGACAAAGAAAAGAAATACGTCTAATCAGACGTAAACTCCTTTTTTATCTTTAACGTTCGCCTCCGTTCAGAAGCTTCCTTCGACACCGCGCAACTGATATATTTACAGTCAGCTCTAGGTAGTGTCACCGCCTCGAAAAGGAGTTGAAAGTGGGCTGCTGAGAAAGCGCAGAATAGCCTATACACTTATCGTGTTCCTCGTTCTTCTGGCATTGCGGTCGGCACTTGTGCCTTCGCACTCGCAATCTGGGAGCAGTAACATCGGTTACATCCATGACGTGATAGAACCGTCGGCTGACCAGGTGAAATGGTCGGAACAGGGAGGCATCTCTGTGGCGCCCACTTGGGTGGCTGATGGTATGTGGAACGCAGTTACAATCCAGCAGAGCCTAGTGAGCGCGGGCGACATCTTCGTTTCATGGTATGAAAGCTTCAACTGGGTTTCAGTGCGTAATTACTACGGCCTGCCTTTCGTATCTATCGACGATTTTTCAAGCAATCTGACCGCCAGCCCGTTATGGTGGCTTAATGATGTGTGGAGGATTGATCCTGGCTGGTCCGGGATATCAGCCAACACGTCCAAGGTGATGGTCAATTTCAACGACACGACTTCCACGATTGAGCTTTCGATGTGGTTCCACATCACAAGAATACCCGAATACTTTGTCGGCCACGGAGGTCTCCAGAGTTGGCTGGCAGGGTTTGATTTGACGCCTGTTTCTACGGGCGCTCTGACAGCTTGGGAGTTCCATGAAGACTGGAACCAGAACGGCTGGGCATATAACCTGTACTTTAAAGCTCCAGCTCATCTGCTTTCTCAACAGGAGGACAATTACACGTTCAGCATCGACGTTTCAAGCTTCTACCGCGGCCACGCTTTCAACACCAGCCAAGTCATTGACGTCAACATGCCCGCAGGCACCGAAATAAAGGAAACCTCCCCTTCGAGCATGGCACTTCAGAAGGGCAACACCGCCTCGTTCGTGAAGGCTCCTGAAGACACGTATCCAACAGTGTTCACAGTAGTGAGTGGGCCGCTCTCCAAGTCGCTGGGCCAAATCATATCGGAAGACGCGAGCCTGTGGTTTTTGACGCCGGGAGGGTGGGCGGCCATCGGTTCCCTGCTGTTTCTCAGCTTCACAGGTATCCGCGGGAGACGGATCTGGAATCGAAACAAGCTGTATCACCGGCTTTACAAGGGTATGGTGAGCATCTATGACATGTACTCTAAAGACCTGTTGAAATTTCATCAGGAAATGGACAACATATCCCGAACTATTATCAGAATGCTCGTGGAAGACAAGATAAACGACGAACAGTTTGAGAAACTGCTGAAGCGCCGCGACGACCTGCTGCTGAGAACCCAACAGTAGAAAAGTTCTGAACGACGGACGCAGCGGCTAGCCGGTCAGTTTGTGCAGCAGTTCTTCCTCAAGCTCGTCTTCTCCAATCTTGAAGGTTTCAGGCTCATCCTTTGACAGTATCGCCTTCAGTTCCTCCCCTGTGAGCTGGGACAAGAGTCTAAGGATCTCTTTCTTGGCCTGGGCCAGATGCTTTTGCAGCAGCTGTTTGTCTCTGTGCACGTTTCCGGCGAGTTGGCATATGCTTTCTTTCTTGACGAACCATTCGATCTTGCCTGTCTTCACGGTTACGTCGAAGGTGATGGGCCCTGCAACGCAGGTTTCAGGTTTCACAGGGTGTATGTTGCACTTTTTCGTTTCGGCGTCGTGGAACACGCAGTAACCGCCTGCTCTGAGCCTCGGAAAAACGTAATCTGTCCGCTCGAACAGGTTGACCGTGGGGACGTCGTTCTCTCTCAGGTATGCCTCTATGATTTTTCTGCGTTCAGGCGTCACGGGCGGCGTTGTGTCGTTGCAGCATGAATAGGATGTTTTGCACTCGCTGCACACGTCAAAAAAGTTGCTCTGCCTTCTACGCAAGCGTTTGCCCACGTGTTTGCCTCTCCCTTTGCTTAAGCTAGAAGTAGGGTTGATTCTGAATAAGGCTTTCTGCAAGTTTTGAGTAGATGCTGATTACTGCTTCTCCGAAACTCGTTTTCTTGGCTTTCTTCTCAACCCTTCCGCGTATCGTTTCTGACAGGCTTCCGTTGTCTATCCGCTTTTTTACCAGTGGAAGATATTTCTTCTCTTCTTTGGACGCGTTTTTCCATGCGATTCCGTAGAAAGCTTGGCAGACAGCGCGTGCTGTTCTTCCGCTCGGGCATGCTCTGAGTCCTTCGGCCACGACGGAGTTATAGTCTTTCACCAAGACTTCATGGGGCAGCAGCTGCGGATTCTGGTCTAGTAGCCCTCTCAACAGCGCTCTGATATAGCAGCTAATTGCCACGTCCGATTTGATGCATTCCTGTTCGTCCATAACGCGTATTTCAACCGCTTTTCTGTCAAACCTAAAGATTACGCCGCGAGAGTTAACCCAGTCCCTTTGTAAGAGAAGCTTGTCCGCGCCTGCCCGGGCCATTTCAGAAGAATACTTCTCGATGATTTGTCGGCGGTATTCGCTTAGGGAAGACACATACTCTGGGATCACGTCTCCAGTTACTGAAGGGATTTCGCGTTGGTTCATTTTGTAGAAAACGAGTCTGTTGTCAACGTCCTGTCCGAATTTGCATTCGTAGATGGGGGATGAAGCTGTGAAAGCGGGCAGGTAGGGGATGATGTTGGCGAGCAGGTTGTGCAGTTTAACGCCGTCTTGCTCGGTCGCGTATGGAAGGTTCAGCTGGAAGCTTTGAATGTTCAGCCACCCGTGCTGGTTAAGGTTGAACAGTTTGCTGTAAGCTTGGTAGATCCGGCGGTGACGGTGAGGCCAAACCCCCGTTTCTTCAAGCCTCAGCAACGGATGCATCCCAGTTCCCAAGAGATGTGCATTATATTTTCGCTGCAGAAAATCTGACATGAACAAGACCGCTCTGTGCATGTCTTCCTCGAAGTCTGCTGGCCTTGTGAAGGGCGCGTTAGGCCTGATTTCCAGCACGTGCATTTGAAGCTCCTTTCCATAAGCAAAGTCGCCCTGCATAACAGTGTTGACGATGCGTCCGTGAAGATCTTTCAAAATATTGTCGACGATTGGCAAAGCTTTCAATTCATCGTCAACGACTGAAAACTCGTGCTCTGGGCCGAGAACTTCGATGGTTTTGTACGTACCAGTTCCTCTTGCTCTTCAGAGTTTCTGAGGAGCGAATATAAACGTGCAGTTGGCTTCGGCTATTCATGGCTAAAGCTGATACCGCGTGCTATGGGCCTTTTGCAAAACCTGCTATTTCTTGTCTGGAGGTTTTCCCTTCGTTGTCAGTAGGTAGTTTGCTAGTTGGAAGAAGGATAGAGGTTGGAAGCTGCTTGTGTCGAGCAGGTCGATGATGAAGCTTTTGAGATGTTCTGCTGACACTGCTGGATGCTGCTTTGTCATTCTTACGAACTCGACGTATTCAGAATAGTCTCTGTGTAAAGCTATGACTACACGGTCGGCTTCGCAGCCCATCCCATTCATTGCGAGTATGTTGGCAGTGGGGTTTTTCTTCATCATTTCGCGATTGATTTTCCTTGCGTTCTCAAGGGTTTCGCCTGACAACGGTTGTGTCAATGTGAAGAAGGTTATCGACATCATCTGGAAACCAAGACTAACGTAGTCAGGAATCATAGTGTACTCTCTGATTTTCCCTTCCTTCTCCAGCTTGGACCTAATCCTCGTGATTGTGGGCTGAGACGTTCCTAACTCTCTTGCAAGTTCCCTGTCGCTTCGACGACTGTTCTTAATCAGTTCAGCGAAAAGCCGCAATTCAACGTCTTTCACAACTTCGCCCTCGGAATTTCTCAGTCAACTCAGTATTTAAGACTAACCTTGCATGGTCGAAGGGCAAAGGCGCACGCTGCGAATTCAAAGTTCAAGGCTGCGACATTGCAGACTGATTTTCTGTAATATATTATGAGGAAGAGCAGAGAGGCAGCATCTCTTTTTGAATTGATATTTCGGCTAAGGTGTTATTCAAACACGCACGAGTCCTACAATATTGCGTTGATTAATTCGCGATTGGAATGTTGCATCTAGTTTCTCTTAGCGCCTGCGTCACCGAGACACAGCGAACAAAAATCACGGTTGAGCACTCGAGACCTGAGGCTTCAATTTCGATATTGAAGATACAGAATGTTGCAGTTTCTTGCTTGCATACTGTTCCACAAAAGGTCTGGAGGGTTCCGCTTCCCTTTCTTGCGTTTCTTTCTGCCTTTCTCTTGCGGTCTCTTTTTTCTGCTTTCGAAATACACATCCCTCCAGGACTTGGCCGCCCAGGTTCCAATTGACAGGCTGCAATTGCTGAAGTCGCTTGATTTGCTCATGTTGTCAGAACAGGTTGTCGCACAAAGTTTGTTTTCGGACATAAGAACGACCAACTGATTTTTCTTGTTTGTTTTCTCCTTGAATGCGCTGTTTGTTACATTGGGCAGCGTGCGAAAAGATCGGGATCTAGCAGCAGAATCATCTTGTCATAAGCTTCCAGAAACTTCTGTCCAACTTCTGTTCTACGATATCTGACTCTTCCAACTATTGCGTCGGTCTGGATAAGATCGCTTGAGTTCATGAAACTCAAGTAAGACCCGGACTGTTTGAAGCTTATATTACAATTCGACATGATGTTCGTAATCCCAGTTGGTTCCTGCAACTCTCTCAGAATTCCTGCCACTATATCAAATGTAGAACGGTTTCTATCAGAAAACTCTCTTGTTTTTAACACGTTTGTAACCCCTGAGGCAAAACAAGCCATTTCTAGGCAAAAGCAAAATATTGCAGTAACCTATCGGCATGCGTTTCCTGTATATTCATCGTTAGCGTGCCTTATAAGGATGAGCTGCCTAAGATCGTGCGCACTAGTATTTGTAGGCGTCTAAATCAAGCTTGACCTGTAGATTTATCTTCTAGAACCTACCTCTATATAGGTGGGGAGGAGAATGGTTATGAACCATACTCATCCTTTTAGGAGAAGAGATTCTTTAGTTATCTCTGTAGCTATCCTGAAGGCTGCAAAACATGGCATGAAGAAGACGCATTTGCTCAATTCAGTTTCTATGAGTTATGGACAGTTCACCAGATATATTGGGTTGTTAGAAGCTCAGGGTCTAGTCAAAGAATCTGACAATTCTTATCAAACGACAGGCGAAGGTTTGGAGTTGATAGAAGAGTTTGAGTCTTCATCACTGATACGCAGCATTCTAAACATATAGACTAACCCGTGGCACATCTAAAGTTCCCCCTTTTTTTTCCAATGCGTCAGATGATGCGGAAATATGGTTCAAAGCTGGGGTTGTCACGTTCACAAACGACCGAAACCCTTTGTTTGGCTTTTTTTCATTGCTTCCGGTCCATTCTTTGCATTTGCAGACATCAACGGTTCAAGCACAAAGGAGAAAAGACGGGTCCATGTTCTAATGTGAAAAGAAGGCGGTCACATGGGCTATCCAAGAGGAAAGACAAGAGAAGAGCTGAAAAAACCTAGGCCTCCGAAGAAGAAAGAGAGAGAAGAAAAGCGGAAGAAGAAAAAACTCGCCAGACTTGAAAGACAAAAGTACGGATAAGCAAGAGTGCCAAGATTTGAATGGCGCCCGCTCCAGGTTTAACAACCGCTGTAAGTACTTCCCGCGCGCTTATCTTGCATTAACAACTTTTCTGCAGCACTTGTTGCACAGCTCACGTTCCAACAACTGTACTGCTTCTGAAGATTCCAGTTCCCTTCCGCACTCGTCACAGAATATTCTTCGAACCATCTCTAAGTCGCTCTACAGACTTTGACTTGCCAGCGCACTACAGTTATTCTTTGTGGAACCTTCTTCTAGAAAAACCCTCTAGGGCAGCTGACGCTTGCGTTCGTGCTTCTTTCGTATCTCTTCGGCAACATTGCCGTCTTCGAGTATGAATGGGCCCTCATAGCCGCATTTGTGGCATTTCCAGATTGAGGGGCGGTAAAACACGGAGAAATCAACGTCAGTGGATCCACATTTGGGACAGAACTTCATCGTTCTCAACAGCCTTTCGTTTTCCTCGGCTTTCTTCAACGATTTCCTCAGGCTCCACTTCTGTTTCCACAGCTCGCCGAGTTCGCTGAAAGCGAACTGTTCAGCTTCGATCCCACACATTGGGCAGCGCTGCTGAGGCTCAAGCTGTTTGTCGTAAACGCATTTCGTGTTCGGGCAGGTCCAAGGAGACATATTCCCATCATTTCCACGCGCTGAAATATCTCGGGCACTCGAGGATCTGATGCGAAGAGGGTTCAGAGGTAAAGAACGCGCGTTTTGGGTTTGCGCTCTATTCCTCTTTTTTATTGATTTCTAGCAGATGTTTTGCTAGGGTTGAAAAGGTTAAGGTTCGATAGTGAATTTTGTCATCGAGGCTTACAAGGAAGCTCTCCATCCTCGCAACATCTATGTACGGGTTCTTCTTCACTTCCTTCATAAGCTCTGTGTATGATGAGTAGTCCTTGTGGAATGACGCCATAAAAGAGTCGTGGTTCAAACCGATTCCTCTTTCAATCAGAACGACGTTAGAAGCGACCGAAGATGCCTTCTCACTGGCCCATTTGATTGCCTCTTTCATTTCGCGTGCGCTAATGTCTTTTTTCCATGAAAAGAAAGTCAGTGCAAACAGGTGATAGCCTATCTTGTTGAAATCGGGAATAATCGTGTACTGTGAGATATAGCCCTCTTTTTCTAGTCTTGCTTTGATTCGTGACACCGTGGGCTGAGAAACTCCCAACGCCTTGGCAAGCTGTCTATCGCTCCTGCAACTGTTTATCATCAACTCAGAAATCAGTCTCATCTCAACAGTTTTCATATGCAACAACACATAACTATTTCATACGTAAGCGGTTAAGCTTTTTGTCTCAGTGTATTCAAGCGCGTGTGGGTTTGAGGGCAAAGTCCTATCCCACCAGACTCTTCTGCTTGGTGTGGCGCGTTGAAAAAGGGGTTGCTGAAGGGCAGTGCATGCGGTTCAGGGCACAGCATGCGCTAAGAAAATCGTATTTAATGTTCCGCGCGCAGGGTCAATGTAGGCTGTCTAGCAATCCTCAAGGAGGGCTGTGCGAGGTTAGGTCACTTAACCATTTTCGTTGGTGGAGCCTGATGAAATAGACGAAGAGGGTCTGTTTCTAGCCATTAGCGGGTCTGTTTCAAAGCGCTCGCGATGAGAAATTACGCGTGTGTTAATGTGTAACCGACAAGGCTTTAAGGTATGCGTCCGTTTAGCTTGTCAGTGGTGGAAGCGAGAGCATTTTGTCCTCAAGTCTTCTGCACCTGTTTGTCAGAGTTGCCTTCTTTTTCGAACCTGTGTCACCTCGTTTCATGTCTTTCTGGTTGCGGAGAAGATTAAGAGGTTGGAAAGACAGAGGATTGATCGATGACTACCGAGTAAAAACAAAAAGAATCGGCAAGTTTCATTACAAGGTTGAGGTTGATTTGGATCTGACGTCGAAACAGGCAGATTGGATGCTGAGAGACGCTTTGGTTCGAATAGTCAAAAGGGTTAGGAGGTGATGTGATGGTTGAAGAGAAGAAGGGCCACGCGAAAATAACTTTGGAAGTGGAGCTGAATGAAGCGTTGATGGAGGTAATAAAGGAGGGAATGAAGAACATGCCTCGCATGGGCGGAATGATGCGGAGGATGGTGCAGGGAAGAGGCGAGGAACATGAATAGCGCCAGCAAAGACTACATGCCCTCCACCATTTCCAAGAGTTTTTCTTAACAGCTTCGAACTAGTAGTTGTGTTTTCCTTGCCACGCGCGGGCAAACCGTAATATTCTTGTAAGGGGTTCTACGGCGTGGCTAGCGAAGCGAGGTTTTGGAAATGCAGAGGAAAAGACCTGTCGGAGTGACTGTTATTGCCGTGCTAATTCTGGTGGGTTCTTTGACTGTTTTGGGCGCGAGTTTGCTTCCGATCCTTGCCGTGTATGGAGGAGTTGTCCTCATGTTTTGGGGCGTCTCAGTGTTTGGCATCATACTGTCTTATGGAATGCTGAGAGGTTGGAGTTGGGTTTGGTATTTGGCACTTGCGCTTTGGGTCTTAAGCGTGTTGTCCTTGTTCGTGGAAGAAATGAATCCGGTGACGCTGTTTATGGGCAATGTTTCCTACGAGCATGACCTGGCTATCGCCGTGCCTTACATGATTCTCATTGTTTACTGGCTCACCAAGGGTGTAAGGCGTTTCTTCAAAGTTGCAAAAGGGCTGAGCTGCTGAAGCCAAAATCACGCAGATGTGGGTTTCTAAGGCTACACTTCTCAGCTCCATACATCATCGCGCGCGCGAGAAGGCAAGCAAGTGTAGAAAGAAGAGATGGGAACCTAAAGACGACTGGCTAATCTTAGAAACTTTTAGTTAGGCCGCAAAAAACTTAATTCCCTATTCTGATTACTTGAGTGTGGTGATTGCGTTGAGCACGGGAAGTACCAAGAAGAAACCAATGACCAAAAAAGGAAAGAGAAGAAAAAAGAAGAAAGCATAAGGAGAAGCGATTAAAGAAATAGTTCTCAATTGTGGTGCGCGTGCTAATGCATACATCATATGCCAGCTCTTTCCTTGCGATCGATCGTTCTTCCAATCCCCTGAATTCGTCTTCGAGCGCGCGGTAATAATTATTAAGCACTATGGACAATACAACATTCTACAAGATAATCGTCGGAATAGTGAAATAAGAAAACAAAGAAGATTGAAAAATGACTTATAAGCGAAGTAATCGAAAAACTCGAAAGATTC
>Ga0315279_10000157_pt1 | contig 146374 bp, 156 predicted proteins | sample YL17G06_20_MG_FD_203694 | JGI IMG/M metagenome (GOLD analysis project Ga0315279, IMG submission 203694) | Sediment microbial communities from Yellowstone Lake, YNP, Wyoming, USA - YL17G06_20 | ecosystem: Environmental > Aquatic > Freshwater > Lake > Sediment | place: USA: Wyoming | collected... | reverse complement strand
CTCTTCTAATAGAAATGAGGAGATGGTTCTTCTCAGGGAGGGTAGACTCAACCTCTTCTTTGACATAACCGCCTTATGTTTGTTCGTATATATAAATTTGGTGTTTTAGGACTTGAGTAGAATAATCTAAACTCCGTATTTTGTTGAGGACCATTTCATCAGGATTTTTCTGTATTCACTGGGGTAGGCCAGAGTTTTGAAAATATGTTCTATTAGACCTTTACGTATCTTACAGTCATAGTCTAGGGGGAGTTTTGAGATGGGATTACCCTGCATTCCGAAAGAGGCGACAATGCAATTATTGCAGTAGGGATGCCAGACACATGCATCACAGAGGGAATTAAGCCCGCTTGTTAGTGCAACTGTGTTCAAAGCCCTTGGGGAGGTGTATATCTCTCTATAGCTGTCTTTTTTGACATTCCCCAGTTTAAATTCCTCAAATTCCCTTGACTCATCACAGGCTCGTATGTTTCCCCATGGGTCATACGAACTCTGAGATAAAGCGGCTCCGCACGGCCAGCCGAGGCACGTGAATGACTGGTAATCTCTCGATAGGAATTTCCTTGCTATTAAAACACTTGTGCCTTCAATGAAGTTTTTGCCGTTTTTATTTATATTAAAACAATAGTTAAGTGCTTCTCTCCAAAAGTTAATGTATTCCTCTGGGGTGTAACTTATTTTATTCCAGTTCTCTCTAGCCAGCCCAGAAGGTATGATATGCTTTATCCTAATACGGTCCAACCCCAGGTTGGCGTACTCATCTACAATCTCTTGGGCATAGGGGAGAGAGAATCGTGTTATAACGGGCAATGCGTTTATTTTGTAAGAGAACTGGGTCCGTATATCTCGTATCCAGTGAACCACATTATCATGAGTCCCGCCCCCTCCCAGGTATCTCCTGTTCTTATCATGCACTTCCTTAGGGCCATCAAGCGATGTGCAGATACTTACCCTGTTTTTTAGTAGATATTTCAGAATATCATCTCTCATCAGCGTTAGGTTTGTCACCATTGTATAGGCAAGATTTTTCTTGTATTTTTTATTTAGTTTTTTTGAATAATCAATTATGTACTGAATTATTGGGAAGTTAAGTAGCGGTTCTCCGCCCTGGAACTCTAGAGTTATTACTTTGGATGGGCTCTGGAATATGAAATCGACCACCTTTTTAGCAGTTTCCTCGTCCATATCGAACCCTTTTGAGCTGACTGGTTGAGGGCCCATATAACAGTAAAGACATCTCTGGTTGCACCTTGAGGTTATAGCAACTATATGCAGAGAAGTCCCATTGAAAACATGCAGGAATCTTGCGCGGTAGTCATCAATTGTCTTTTCTTGATTGCTTTCAGTTATGATTATCCCAAGACTCTCAAGCCTTTTGAACAGCTCGGGATCCTCGGAAACGCGGTGAGTTTTGAGCAGATTATGCTCATCTTTTGATAATAACGCCCATGCTCCATCATCGATTGTCACTACGTAATCTCCGCTCTCCAACAATTTTGAAGTATGGCTATTCTCCACGTACTGCAGAGGTGTGGGATAATCAAAGAAGCTAGTGGCCATAGAATCCCCATCAAATATCTTCAGATATCTCCATTTCGGCGAGAACATGATTAAGAAACTCATAACCCAAGTTTTTAGTTTTGATGTCCTTTGATTTTGGTTTTAATCTTATCTGAACTTCGCCATCAACATCTCCGTCTACATTCACCCAACAGACTTCTGAAAATGACTGAGCCACTTTGAGCAGGCTCTCAATCTTATAGATTTTTGTATTTACATTTACCAAAACGGTATCCTTCTTTTGGTCTATGCTCACGCCTCTCACTTCTTCACCTTCTTCTCTTTTGGTGGGACCCACGGCTTTGCTATTCCAAGTGGGTCATCAATTTTTTCATAATCTTTGGGTTGCTCAGCATCTTTACCTGAAGGAACCTCGCAGGGTTCAGAAGTCTGCGCATTAGTTGAGAATACCCTCTGGATTATCGCATCGCGAACTTCTTTGTTCATTCTAGATTGATTGTAATACACTGCATAGTTTAGAAGTTCGTTTGCAAACCTGAGCTCTATATCTTTCATATCTTTTTTGTTTTTTGGTCTCAATTCAACGAAAATTTCCTCTGCTGGGTCTCCATCCAGTATTATATGAGCCCTATCTATCAACGCATAAGCTGCAGAATGTATAACCTCCAAGGGATAGATTTTGGGGTTGATTGAGATTAGCACGTAATCCTTATGACGCTGGATATTTTTAGGAGAGTTTTCCACATCATCACCTATAGTAATTGGTATACATAAAAATAAAAATATGCCGGGAACTAAGTAGGGCATTCATTGGTGGGCACTAATGGATGATATAGGGGAGTAGGAATAACTTTGAGTATGTGACGATATCTCCCCGTACTAAGATGGTGAGCAGAACTCCTAGAAAGAGAAACGGTGCGAATGGCATTGTCTGTCTCATAGTAAGCTCATTGAATTTTAGTTTATGTACCTTGTATAACTTCTTCAACTTTTCGACATCGCTGTTTGTCAGATTCTCGTAATTTATATTCAAATATTTTGCCGCCTCTTTGGAGGTGGCCGATGTTATGTAGAACCTTCCTTTTTGTATAATCCTCTCAGAACAGCACATGCCAGGCTTGAGGTTCATTATTCTAACTCGCTCATTGAATCGAAATGAACTCAAGCCCATGATAAAGTTGATTGCTAAGATGAGCAAAGCGAAGGGGAGTATAAAGTGAGTGATGAAAGTTTGGGAAGTTATTGTTCCATAATCCATGAGTAATCTGAGTAATGCAACTACGACCGAAAGTTTGTATAAACTCTCTTGGAAGTAGTCCATAAAAAAAATCAGAATGAAGAGTGATAGATAACCAGTGATGAAAACGTCATCTGTTGAGAGCAGATAATGAAATAAGAATGAGAGCACCCATTGGGTGCTTATGAGTAGAACAAGCATGTAGAAAATTTGTTTTGGATTCATTATTTTTTTAAGTGTTTCAAATTTTTCATTACTATCAGTTGTAATCCATAAGTTCAAGGTCAGGAGCAAGAAGAGGGGTATGAGGGTGTTGATCAAAATAGCGAAAGATGGGAAGTAGTTTAGGTACCCATAGTAATACGTTGAGATAGGTAGCAGGGATGCGTATGCAAAAAACAGCTTTCCGTCCCCAGCTCTCCATATTTTGAAGTACCATAGAACAAATCCAGCAAGAAGGGAGATGCAGGCATTGAGAATGGTTGTTTGCATGTAGAGCTGTTTAGTGCTCCACGGTGCCATCGCGAGATAGTTATCGACTATATTTGTAAAAAAAGCCGCAACTACCGCCGCAATTATGTACACATTGCTAATTCTATTCCTCTTAAAATCTTCATAGGAAGTGAGCACCCCAAGCATCAGAATGAGAGCTAAGTTCGGTGTATATGTTAATTCCTGCATACAACCACTTAGATGTTGGCTAGGAGCATACGGTGATGTTGAATGATGTGTTGACATTTACTGTTGACTGATTCGAGATTGCGGTGTAGTTGCCGGGGGTGAGCCCGGCAGGGTTAAAGGTATGCGTGAATCCTCCAGAGCTGTTGGCAGTGACTTCTGTGGGATAACCACTCAAGGAGTTGGCGGATGGGTCCTTGATATCTACAGTGACAGTGCCAGGAGCCCAGTTCGAACCAATTACGCTGGCATTTGTGGGCAGTGTGAAATTAGTCGTTTGGGTTAAGTAGCTGCTGTTTTTGAATGTCTCTATAACTATGTATGAAACTCCTGTTGGTATCTGGGTCCCAACAACATTTACATTTATGCTTATCTCAGCTGTTTCGGTGCTATTGGTGCCCACATTAATCTTTCCGGAGTAGCGTTGGAGCGAGGTGTTAGAATACGTCTGAATGCTGACCAGAACATAGGCTGTAACTGCATCTCCTGACGAAGCTAAAACAAAATTTGTTGTGTTAAGAGAGAGGTCCACAGTCCCATTGTGGGTCCATTGAGGAGAAAGGGTTACATCAATAGGAACTGGCCCGAGATTAGTGAATCTGATTGTGCTGTTTGTTGAGTTGGAGAGGGGAATTTCAAATGAGAGTGAAGCGGGGCTTATGTCAAGATAGGAGCTGCCAATCAGCACATAGCCCTCCTTCGCAGTTACCGGCACCCAGTAGCTGCCTGGAGTTTTAGGGAAGTCTGCCCCCTCAACAAGTTTCATATTGGTTTGGGTGTTTATGTCGCTAGTTGTGGAGTCTATTTTTAATCCGATATTTATCATTGTGTTGTTCACGTAAACCCTAGCTGAATCTGAACCTTCAGGTATAACGATGTAGACCCTTCTTTTTGCGCCTGGACCTTCTGAATAAACTTCTGAAGCTGCACTCGCCAAGTCGTTAACTGTGGCTCTTGCCTGCGAGACTAGGAGTAATTTCCTGGACTCTGCGAGGGTTGTCTGGCTGGATGCGTAGATTATCAAACCTACAACTGCAATCATAGCTAGGAGCACGAGTAATTCTGTAGCTCCCTGTCCTTTGCGAGGCATATGTTAAGGATTACAATTCGTTATTTAAATTAGTTACGAATCTCAGCTGAGCAGCATCTTGCTCAGGGAGATGTGCAAGTTCCAATGCGGTTATAGATTATGTTATAGGGAGAAGAAGTTCCGTTCATATAAACGAACTCTATGCAGTTCCCAGAATAATCCCATTTTGAATTTACATAAGTATTGTTTTTGTTATCGGTTGTTATATTTTGGACATCATTCCAAGCCGAACCGCTATAACTCTTATATTGTATATTCTGGTTTGCGGTGTTATTCTGCCAGAACACTATCGGGTTGGTGCTGTTCAATGAAACAGAAGGATATAAAGTTGCATTAGTCCCGACTGAAATCTGGTATGCAGCAGTCCAACTAGCTCCATTGTTTGTTGAATTTGCGAACCACACTGTATCGTCATTTCTGTAAAATGTCCCAAACAGGTTAATGCCAGAAAAGGTAATTGATGGGTAATACATCTGGTTCGTTATGTCGAATAGAATGGTTGCTGCATTGCCCCAACTTGAACCAGAATTTAAAGAGTTAATATAAAAAATGTCAACATATGAGTCTCCTACGTCCTTGCCATCTTCATGAACAAGAACATGTAAGATATCAGCAGTTCCCCCAGTCCCATTGACCGCCAATGATGGGTGTAAATATTCAGCGAAATCTGAATTGGAGGCATACCAACCAGCCAAAACCTCTGTTTTTGTCCCCCATGTCGAACCAGCATCGGTTGAGTTCAGGAATATGATGCTTGATTTCTTGCTCGGCGTTGATGCATTACCATAAACAAGATAAATCTTCTGCCCCCTTCTTTCGACATTAACCTCATAAACCGTGTTTCCGACAGTTGCGGAAGTGGGAGAAATATCGGTGAATGTAGCACCGTTGTTCCCAGAGTTGAACACTGCAAGGTTGGCAGTCCCATTCACATAGGCGACTGTTATGTTGTTCCCGTTGCACGATATTGATGGCGTGTTCTTCGTTCCGACTGTATTAACGGCGGTGAGAGAATTGGTGAATGTCGCTCCGTTATCTGTTGATTTAGCATAGGCGACTGTGGTTGAATTGTAGAGCCAAACAGCATGGATATAGTTCAATCCGTCCCTGCAGATTGCCCTCTGGTTTGAATAAAGTGCGATTGAATCTGTTGTACCGATTACTGTTGGTATTGGCGATGTAGTATTATAAGTGAATGGATTATTGCAGGAAGTTCCATTCCAGTTGTTGCTTGTATCATTGGCGTAGACGCACCATTCTATGGTTGCTCCGAATGTGCTATTGACAACCTTGGTCACATTGCTCCAACATTCAGTATATGGTGTGGAGCACATTCCGGATGTGAAAGCAGTCCAGGTGTCATTTACCCAATTCGCTGTTAGTTGTAGTTGTTCTTCACCTCCCCAGCTACCATGAGAAGGTTCGGGGGAAACGTATTTTGAGAGGAAAACCCAACTTACATTTAGTCCATAAGCATAAGTAGGGGAACCAGTATTTTCTCCCATGGCGATGTTTTCATACATTGTATCGGTAGGAATTCCTGTTGTAAATGTGTTCTCAGGCATATTTCCCTCATAGCCTTCGACAATAGTTGTTCCGGATTTTAGTAGTTGTTCATAAGTTCTCCAAGTATTGACAGCAGCAAAACTTACTTGTGTATTTACCACAGTTCCATTGCTGTATGAGAATTGATCATAAGTAGGTCCATAATAGCCGCCTGCATCTGGATTCCATATAGAACCATTAGCACCAGACAAGCCTAAATAAGCCCCTAAAGTAGTATTGTCATTCATAAAACCCCATAGATAATCAGTATTCCAGTTAGTTCCCTCTAAACTGTATCTGAGGTTTATTTTCATTCTTGCACTAGTGATTGTTGTCTTTGACCATATGGAGGCTTGACCATGACTGGTAGTTTTATTCATTATGAGCATACTATCAGAAATAGTAATGGTAGCACTACCACTTGTGGTGTTGGTCCATTTGTTAGAGTCTAAGCTTGAACCATCAAAATCATCAAAAAATGTAAAAGTATTTGTTCCATTGCTTGTTGTTGTGGCACTTGAATTTCCATAGTAAATGTAGATTGTCTGGTTTGTTGATGTTAAGTTACCATTTATCTCAACCCAGAAAGTGGCATTAATACTGTTAGTGACATTTTCCATCCAATAGTCTAAAAGTCCTCCGGTTGAGTTTGTAAATCTTACATCGCCAAAGTCACTCCTCGCTTTGTTATCTATGTAAACAGTATCTCCACTGTCTGTGCTGGTAGTATTTTTAATTATAATTTTTACTTGATAGTTCACATCTGCTCCAGTTGCATTTGTGATGTTGTGGCTTTTGCGGTAGGTCCAACCAGAAAGCCAAACAGAAGGTGTGCAGCCACTGTTTATGGTTCCATTGCAGAATTGAAATATATAGCCCGATAACTGGAAATCATCATTCCATTTCAATCTATGTTGTACTGATGTTCCAGCCACAGTTGAGTTTGTTGAATTCAGCGAATACGTTGGTGGGGTGTTGTCAGGAGTAGCTATTGTTGTGAAATACATCGCGATACTTGCTCCGCCGATATCATAAGCTGTTATTTTCCACAGACCAGGGAGTGAATATGGAATAGTGTAACTGCCATTATAGACTCCTGGTCCGGTACTTGGAGCGGAAGTTTGTTGATAAAGAAGAGTTAATAATGGGTCGTGGATTCTCACTGTGACAGTTGAATTAACAAGACCATCAGTTGAGTTATACGATCTGACTCTGTAGTAAAGCGTCTGAGTTACTGGGAAAACTGCAGTTGCATTTGCATAGGCGCTGTCGTTGTACGTATCAATCGTCAGATATGACACTCCTCCAGCAGTGGGAGGGGGAGCTACTATGTCAATCATGATTGGTATGAGCTCGCTTTCTGAGATATTTGTTGTGGCACTTAGATAGCCATTATGCAAGCCACGTGAGGCATTCGCATAGGCATTGGCGTCTAGGTTTATTTTCTGAGCATTAGAGGTGTCTGGAAGGAGAATGAAGCTGAGGTCTGTTGTGTCATTTATCTCCACACCAACCTCAGAATCCGCCCAAATAAGAGCCAAGCTTACATTTATAGGTGACGTCCCGTGGTTTGTGAATGTGATATCTGCATTGGTGGAATTGTTAGGGAATAACTCGGAGTAGACCTGCAGTGGCTCTACTTCAAGCGCACTTCCTATCTGTACATAGCCTTGCTTGTTTATCACCCATACCCAGTAGCTCCCAGCGGTGGTTGGGAAATACCCTCCCTTCACAACTGGGAAGCTCACTCTGGCGCTTATATCGGTTGTGCCGTCCTTGACATAAACTCCAATTGTGATTGTGCAATTGTCAATGAGTATTCTATCTGGATTCACCCTATCGGGTATTGTGACGTATATCTTCCTCCTTGCTCCAACTCCCTCATTACGAACTTCTATTGCTGCCTTCGCAAGCCTATCAACAGTATTTCTGGCTTCGGAAACCTGAAGGACTGATGCACTCTCAATTATTTTGGTTTCGCCAAACTCGAAAAGTAGGAACAGAACCATCAGCATAAGAGATGCTATCAGCGTCAACTCAATTGCTGCCTGTGCCCTGCTCATGGAATTTGATATGAATCTGTTCAATTAAAAGCTTTGCACATTAGAGTGATTCGCCAGTAAACACGGGCTGGGAGGTGTATACTTCTATACCTTTTGGAGTTATTTTCATAAAGTTCATCCTCATCTCGTGGGCAGTCCCTCTCAGCTTAACAACCTCAATTGCGAACTCCTTTACGCCTCCCCTCTTTATGGTGTGAATTGAAAGGAGTCCATCAGCAAGGAATTCGACACCGAACCTCGTCTTGACATCCCCGTCCTCAGTTGCCATTCCCTCCGAAGTGAGGAGTGTTGTGCAGCCCCATTTCCTCAGTATCTCCATAGTCTTTAAGAATACCTGCCTCCTCCTGTATTCCTCACTGTAGAGAAGCATGAAAGAGGTTATAGAATCCATAACCACACGCTGTATGCCATGCTCCCTCACCATATCCTCTATAACTGCGCCTTCGCTGATAAACCTGTCAACCTCATGCGGTGGATATTCAAGAAAAACAATCTTCCTCTGCCTCTCAAGCTCTGCAAAATCCCAACCGAAGCTGAGCATATGCTTGAAGACGCTCTCCTTCTGCTCCTCAAATGTGACATAGAGGCCTGGCTCGTTGTAAAGGGTTGCGCCGTTATACAGGAACTGTAGTGAGAGTATGGTTTTCCCAGAGCCTGCAGCTCCGCTCACTATGACAACGCTCTTCCTCTCGAACCCACCTCCTATCATGGAATCCAATCCAGGTATGCCCGTGCTAACCCTCTGCTCAGGAGTGGATTCCTCGCTTTTTACGAATGATGGGGAGGAATAATCTACTGTATCCACATCTCCTTCCTCTTCTCCCATGGAACCTACCTTATTACCTCAATTCCCTTATCTGTTACTCTTACCTCAACCTTGCCGCTGGCTTTAATCTGCGATGAGCTTATGAACCATCTCCCCTCCTCAAGCTTCACCTCTATAATTCCATCCATCATGTGCTCAAGCGTTGCAAGAACATCTGTTTTATGCATGCCCTCCTCAACCATGAAGAGGGTTGTCATTCCCGAGGATTTGAGGCGTGCCCCTATAACCTGGCAGAATTTGTACACTATGCCAGGCGAGTTGTATATGAGCAGAGTGGATAGACTCTGGAACACCACCCTCCCAATTGGACCAATTTTATTCGCTTCGCATACTGCCTGGTTTATGCTGAGGGACATGTCGTCAAGTGAGGAGGGACCTGAAACGCGTATATCCTTTCTCTCAACAGGTTTTTTTTCAAGTGCCCAAGAGTAACAGTCAACAAACCACAATTTGTTGTTGGTATACTGGGCAAAGTTCCAGCCGAATGTATTCGCCTTTGCCTCTATCTCACTTGGTGATATATCAGTGCTTATATACACGGCTGGCTGCTGGGATTTGAGGCCTTCATTTATGTAATGCGCAACGAATATGCTTTTCTCAGGTCGCGGGGGGGTTATAAATAGTATATTGCTTCTCTCGGGCAGTTCCCCAACAGCATCAATCAAATTCGGGATTCCAAACTTCATTCTAACACCAAACTATAGATATCTAAGTAGATATTTATAACTGATGCTGTTCTAGTAGCTCAGCGCTCTCTCTTACCCTCTATGAACTCCTCAAGCATCTGCTTAGCAACGTAATCGGGGTACTGTATTGGAGGAACCTTAAAGAAATAGGCAGATGAGGATACCAGTGCGCCGCCTATTTTCCTGTCCATTGCGAGCCTGCAGCACCTTACTGCATCCACCATTATGCCGGCTGAGACGGATTTGTCATCCACGTCCAGCTTCACGTCAAGATAAACGGATATGTCACCGAAACTCCTTCCCTCAAATCTCATGCTCGCTATCTTCCTTGTCCCAAGCCACGGCACATAATCGCTCGGCCCTATCTTTATATTCTCCTCCTCCAGCCTCTTCTCTTCAAGAACAGACTGAACGGTTTCGGTTTTGCTTATTCTCTTGTACTTGAGTCTGCTCTCCTCAAGCAGGTTGAGGAAGTCAGTATTGCCCCCAAAATTGAGCTGGTACATCCTGTCCAGGGCAGTCCCCCTGTCCTTGAAAAGCCTCGCGAGGGTTCTGGAAAGCACGGAAGCCCCGAGCTGTCCCTTTATATCGTCCCCCAGGATTGGGAGCTTCTTCTCCTCAAACTTGTTGGCAAAATCCCCAGATGCTAGAAACTCTGGGATGGCATTTATGAATCCGCATTTCGCACTCAGGGTTTCCTGGGCATAATACCTCGTGGCATCATAGGAGCCAACAGGGAGGTAGTTTATAACAACCTGCGCTTTAGAGCTCTTTAGTATATCCACAACATTCACTGGCTTTTGATTGGGGTCTATTAAAACAACTTTCTTCAGGTAATCCCCAACCCCATCAAGCACAGGTCCTTTCTCGACAGTCACTCCGGCTTTTGGGACATCAGCAAGCTTCACAGCATTATTCGGCTCCTGAAGTATTGCCTTGCTCAGGTCTTTGCCAACTTTTCTTTTATCAACATCAAACGCTGCCACAAACTCAATATCCTCAACCCTATAGCCACCCAAAGCTACGTGCATAATTCCAGGTATGTCCTTCTCCTCCCTGCCCCTGTAGTATTCAACTGACTGGACAAGGAAAGAGGAGCAGTTGCCCACACCAACCAACGCTACTTTTATTTTCTTAGCCAAATTATCACCATATTTTAATTTTGTATAAATATTTTAAACTCATATATATTTAAAGCTTTTATATATATACTATGGCAGAAAGCAAGCCTATGCTCAGGTTGAAGAGAACGCTCACAAAAGGCAATCTTTGGATTTACATATTTTCAAGGCTCAGGAGAGGGAAGGTATATGCCTACGGGCTCAGAGAGGAAATAGAGAAGGAGTTCGGCTGGAGCCATGGGCTTATAACCAGCTATGTAGTGCTGTATAAGCTCGAGAATGAGGGACTCATATCATCCGAGTTTGAGGGGAGAAGGAGATACTACAAGATTACAAGGAAAGGAATGGAAGAATTAAGAAAGGCAAAAAAATACCTGCAGCAGCTATCGAGCAGACTGTGATTCCTTCTTTGAGCAGTCCAAACAGAGCACAGCGCCATCCCGTCTCATGAATTTTATCGCCTTTATTACTTTCCCGCAAACCGCGCATCTCTCCTCCTTATCGGATAGTTTGCTGTAGCAGATGGCGCACACAACCTTATCATCTATTTTGAAGGGCTTTTCATAGATTTTTGAACCGCATCCTGAGCAGATGAGGTATGTCCTCTGCTTCATAAACTCCTTCACGCACTCCTTACATACCGGCTTGTTTTTTACGTATATGACTTCTGATTCAGGAACATCCTTCCTGCAGGAGCGGCATATGGCGATTCTGACTCCGAATGGTTTTAGGTTATTTTTTCTGTAGCATTCGAGGCATACCTTCTTTCCTTGTGGGTCTGTGAGTAAGGGGCCGGTTACCTCTTTCTTGCATATTGCGCAGGTTCTCGCCAGCCTCTCCTCTATCAGCACCTTGTCGTAGCATTCATGACAAAAAACCTTGCCGAGGTGTTCTGTGTACCCCCAGTGAGCAACTTTCCTCCTGCACCTTGAACAGTCCTCAAACTGCCCGTATTGAATGGAGCATTCTCTGCAGAACCACTTGTTGTCAAAGAACACTCCCAAAGTGGGGTCAAACTCTTTCTGGCAGATTGAGCAACTTTCCATAATTAGATTTGCTCATAAGAGAATATAAGAGTATATAAGTTATTTATTTGATAGCTATGTAAGTTATTTATTTGATAGCTATGTCCACTTTTCCAGAGCGATTCTAAGCTCCTCATGTGTTTTTGAGTATTCGAATAGTGAAACGCCCTGAAGCGCTGCTTCCAGTGACTGCCTTATCGCCTTGGCACCAGCTGCAGGGCTCTTTGGGTGGCCCCAGAGACCCCCTCCAAAATTTATTATGATGTCATTCCCAAGCGCTTTCACGAGCTTTGGCACAAGCGCTGGGTGCAGCCCTCCAGAAGCTATGGGCATTACTTTTTTCATTCCGTAGAAATCGGATGTCAGGAAGTCATTCAGCCTCAAAACTTCCTCTTCGCCGCCCTCCATCTTCCCGAAAATGGTTCCCGTATGCAGGGCGCTCACTCCTGCAAGCCTTGCAAACTTTGCTATGACCAGCATGGATATGCCGTGCTTCCTGTTTCTTGTCAGGGCAGCATGGGATGCCCTGTGACCGTGTATTATTTTTCCAAAATTCTGCTTCCTGAGATACTGCAGCGCAGACCAGCCAACTGTGAGCACGTCGACCATTATGCATCTGCCTCCCTGCTCCTTGACAAACTCAGCTCTTTCCAGCATGCGGTCAACCGGTCCAGTTATGTTGGGGGCGTATATCACCCTCCTTCCTTCTTCAGAATAGATTCTGTCAACAACCTCAAGCACTCTCTCAACTCTTTCCTCAAATTTGTTGAACTTCATTGAGGAGAGGTTCTCATCATCCTTCGCCCAGTCAATTCCATTGGAGTAAACCACATAAGCCTGCTCCTGCATCTCCTTTGGAGTTAGACCGAGCTTGGGTTTGAATATCGTCCCGAGCAGAGGCCTTCGGTATATGCCTGTTATTTTCCTCACATCCTCCAAACCTACTTCAGGTCCTTTGAAAGACTTGGCAATGCCATTAGGAAATTCAATATCGAGCAGTCTGAGGTTCTTTACTGCCTTCATCCCGAATATATTGCCTGCAACAGAGCTCAGAATCTGGGGGATGTTACCTCTCTCAAAGAGTTCCTCAGGGTAGGCAACTCGCACCACATTATTCTTTATCCTGAAAACTTTTGCCCCAAGCTTCCTTATTCTGCTTGACATTGTGGAAACCTGGGTCCATGTGCCTATGGAGCTCTCTGCAGCTATGTCTTCAGCAGCCCTAGCAATTGTCAAACCTTCAGATGGTTCAACATAGAAAGAGCACACCAAATCATTCTCAGTGGGTTTATACGCAAGGTTCACATAGCCCAAAACAACACCGGTATATTATAGAATAGTTAGATATTTAACATAATCAGCGATGGGATGAGGGTACATTGCTCAGAATTTTCCAGTAAATTTAGTTCTCTCTACTCAAATTTTTCACTGGAAACTTACCCCCCTTGCAGAGGTTTATAAGGAGAGAAATCAACGTAAATAACGTCTATGAGAGCTTACAAATTCAGGATATACCCATCAAAAAGGCAGGAAAAGCAGATGCAGCAGCACTTGCGGCTAGCGAAGAATCTCTGGAATGAACTGCTTGAGGAGTGCAAGCAGATGTATAAAGATTTTGACCATTTCCCAACAAAAAACACACTCCAGTTGATGGTGAAAAATTACGGACTCTATTCACAGACTCAGCAGGAGATTGCTCACAGAGTTTATAATTCAGTAATTAGAGTTTTCAAGCTGAGGAAGAAAGGAATAAAATGCGGCTTTCCACGCTTCAAATCTATTGACAGGATGAAATCTCTGCACTATCCGCAGTATGAGTTTGGCTTCTCTTTAGATAAGAAACTCAAAGTAACCCCTTTCGGAGAGATTGCAATAAAGAAGCATAGAGCGATAAATGGTAGAATCAAAACTCTGACTTTGAAAAGAGAGTCATCTGGAAGGTGGTTTGCCGTTTTTACTGCTGAAGAAGAGAGATTACCGCCAAAAGAAAACAAGGGAGATGCAGTTGGGATAGACCTTGGATTAAAGACATTTGCAACTTTGTCAAATGGAATGAAAATAGAAAACCCAAGGCATTCCAAGAAACATGAGGAGAGGCTTGCCTTCATCCAGAGAAAGTTCTCAAAGAAAAAGAAAGGAGGCAACAACAGGAAGAGAGCAAAGGTGAAAGTTGCAAAGTTATATGAAAAAATTTCAGATTGCAGGAGAGACTTCCTGCACAAGATTTCAACTGAATTGGTGAATGATTATTCCATTGTTGCATTGGAGAAGCTTGCATCACAGGAAATGGCAGAAGAGAATTACGGGAAGCAAATAAATGATGCAGGATGGAATATGTTTGCAAACATGCTTGCATACAAGGCTGAGAGTGCTGGATGCAGGGTGGTGTTTGTAGACCCGAAGGATACTTCAAAGATGTGCAGCAGGTGCGGAAACATCAGAAGGGACCTAAGTCTCTGGGACAGGGTGTATACCTGTCCCAATTGTGGTCTATCCACAGACAGAGATTTAAATTCTGCTGTGAATATACTTATCAAAGCTACCGAGGGGCACTCGGGAAGTAACGCTTCTGGAAATGCAGCAAAAGCTGCGTCTATGAAAGAAGAAGCCCACGCCTGTTCATGGGTGGGTATGTCACAAATGAATGAACAAATAAAAATGGGGTGATAGAGTGGGAGAAGAGGAATCTATTGCCGGCAGTGGGACTGACGAAACCAGTGAGGAGGAAGAGCTAGAGAAACTGGAGCTTCCATTTCCGAATGCTAGAATTGTAAAGATTCTCAAGAAGAATTTTCAGAAGGAGCACCAGATAAGAAGGGATGTCAAGATAGCCGCGAATGAGCTGCTGGGAAAGATTCTCAAGGATATTGCCAAGGCAATGGATAATGAGGAGTTCTACACCCTTTCAATTGAGCATTTCAACAAAGCTTCCAAGAAATACAGGATTGTTGATCTGCAGGTAAAGAGGTTCGGGAGGATAAAACAGCTTCTTATTAAGCAAAGAGCTGAGATTGAGGAAGTTGTAATGGAGATGGAGCAGTCTGAGGAAGAGTTCTAGCCCGCATCTCTCATAATTTCCCCCAACTCCCCATTTGTAAGCTCGAGTATTTCATCCTGAGTGAGTGATACAACTCTTCTACTTTTGAAAGGAAGTTTGTCCGCAAGCTGCATGAGCACCCTCTTGCTTATTTTTAAGTTGCGCGATGAGCTCAGCAAAGAGCTTCTGAGTGTTTTGTTCCTATGTTGAAACAGAATGTTCACGAGTTTTTTTAGAGTTTCATCAGGCTTCTCTTTTTTAGGTTTCAACAGAATAATTGCAGAGTCCACTTTTGGAACTGGCAGGAAGCAGTTTCGCGGGATTTTTTGAAGTAGCTGGAGCTCAAAGCTCAGCTGGCTCATCACTGAGAGGCGGGAGTAATCGCTTGTGCCTGGTTTGGCGACCATCCTCCTTGCGAACTCCTCCTGGAAGCAGAGCACGGCCCTCTCAAAATCCATATCTGCTATTTTGAATGCCAGCGGTGATGATATGGAGTAGGGCACATTGGAGACTATCACCTGTGCTCTCTTAATTTCATATTTGAGGAAATCCGCCTCAATGATTTCAACTGATTTTGGGAGAGAATCTCTCAATAGTTTCACGAGGCGCGCATCCTTCTCAACTGCGATGACTTTGCCCGCCCTCTCAGCAAGCGCCCTTGTGAGAAAACCCACTCCTGCCCCTATCTCCAAAACTTCTTTTCCATCAGGCTCTGCGTACTCTACTTCCTTCTGTATGATTCTCTCATCAACAAGGAAGCTCTGGCTCAATTTCTTTCTGGGGCGCAGAGAATATCTCTCAAAAATTGACAGAAGCTCCTCTCTGAGCATTGAGCTAAACCTCCTCTTTTTGGAATGGGGGTCTTGAGAGGATGTAGTATTTCGATTTTCCCATGAGCTCCTCAGTTATCCTGTCCGCAATTATCTTTGAAGCATCTGGGAGCAGAGCAACCCTCTTGTTTATATCCTCCAGGCTCTCGAATGGCTTCCTCTCCCTCTCATCCAGTATATCCCTCATGTGCTTCTTCCCCACTCCTGGGAGAAGCTCCAGCTGGTGAAGCCGTATGTTTATCGGCCCGCATTTGTTGAAGAAGCTCACAAAATAAGGTTCCTTCTCAGCTATTATTCTCTTCAGGGTTCTGTCAAGCTCTGCCCTTGCCGAAGAAGTCAAATCAAAATAGTTTATCCTGCTCTTTATGTGGTCCACTTTATCCCGTGGTCCCTTCCCTATGTAAATTTTCTCCCCAACAGATAAACCAGTTCCGGGCTTCGGTGTGACTTCCAGTAACGTGAAGTAATCCTCTCCCATAACCTGCGCCATGGGTTCCCTTCTTACATCTGTCGATTTCCCGTACGGGAGAGAATCTAAAACTACTGCATATTCCTCCATTCCTATTCTCATCTTTCAAACCTCTCTTATTACTCTGAGTATTTCTTAACAATTTTAAGCACTTCCTCAATTTCTGCCGAGCTGAGTGAATACCTTTCATTTGCGAATATTAAGCGGACCTGGTCAGAATTTTTTGGGAGTATGTCGGCTATTTTTGCCGCAACTGCTGGCTTCACCTTGTCCAGCTTCTGCAGCTCCTCCATAAGCTCTGCTGCCTTCTTCTTGCTGAGCTTTGCGTATTTCTTGGCATAACCGAGGGTGGTCTGCTGCTCGAAGCCTAGCTCCCCCTCCTTCTGCCTCTTCTCAAGCACATCCGCAACCTCTGCAAGCATCGCGGGCCTGCTGGAAACAACTTCCTTGTCTATCATAACAAAACCTCATTTCCTCAGATGCATTCCAGATATTATGAGCCTCTTAGTGGAATTGCCTGACTTCACATCAACTACGTACGACTTTCCCCTCATACCGACAACCACGCCGTGCCTTCCCCTATAGCGCGGATGGGGCAGGCCTTCCTGAGAAGGTGCTAAGTTTATGCATACTTTATCTCCAATGCTGAAGCTACTCAGAAGCCTTCTCATTGACAGGCTTCTCTCTCCCACCCTTTTTCTAAGACATCTAGTCCTTTTCGAGAACTTTCCCTTTGACCTTCTCATGGGCTTACCTCCAAGCCACTTCTGAACCTTCTTAAGTGTTTTAAAGACTTACGTTTATAAATAAATTGGTGATCACCGATGGCTAAAAAACTCAAAATTGAGCCTAAGTTTAAGATAGAGAATATCGTTGCTTCTGCAAATCTGGGGGTGGAGCTGGACCTTTACACTATTGCTCAGAAAGTCAGGAATGTGGAGTATGAGCCTGAGCAGTTCCCTGGCGCAATTCTGAAGCTCAAAGAACCAAGGGCTTCGCTGCTGCTCTTCAAGAACGGCAAGATTATATGCACAGGTTCCAAGAGCGAGGGGGAGGTCAGGAATGCCATAGAGCAGGCGATAAAGCTCCTTGCGTCGCACGCAAAGCCGCTTCCTGTGAAGAAGTAAGCTGAAGCATTAGCGGTCATTGTTTCTTTTTTGCAGCATCTTTAAATACGATAAAGTGCATAACAGAGCATATGCCAGGAACAACTGTAGTTGAGGAGAAGGAGAAGATAAAAACGGCGATACAAAATTTGAGCAGAGGAGGCATACCGACTCTCGAAGCAGCAAAATTTCTATTAGTAAAAGTCCAGGATGAATTTGTAAAGGAGCGTGCGAAGGACAGGAGTTTCAAGGATACAGTGAAGGAGATGAGCAAGGCAGTTGGGGTAATGAGCAGGGAGGAAAAGATAAATGAAGCGATGTTCAAGCTTGGGGCTCTGACGCTTTCGATGGAGATAGGAATCAGAACCCTTATGGAAATACCGCTAGAATTCCGAAAACTGGCGAACGACAACGAATCAACGTTTATGCAGCCAGGAATGGTACAGCGCCTGGAGAAGGAGCTGCGGGAAATTTTTGGCGTGAAGTGAGGCAAGTTATTTAAATAGAGAATGCATAATTATAGGCGGTCAGCGGCCATAGGAGCGGGGAAACACCCGAACCCATTCCGAACTCGGAAGTTAAGCTCGCTCACGATGGTGCCTGTACTGCTTTGCAGCGGGAACGCCCATTGTTGCTGACCACTTTTACTCATTCTTATTTTGAGGGCATAAATTCGCTTTACCTGCGGAAACGCGGGGGTCTGCGTCTATCTCCGAAGCTACTCTGACCGTAGGTACGGTTTCTGTCCCTCCTCTCATAGCTTTGATAAGGAGGCATCCTTGGAGCAGGTGTATTTGCTGGAAGGAATTTCTCCTCCAGAGTTGTCCCAATGAGCCTCTCAATCTGCCCCAGCGTGCCCATCTCATCAGAGTAGCATAATGTAATCGCCTCCCCAACGTCACGCATCCTGCCCGTCCTGCCTATGCGGTGTAGGTAGTAGTTTATATCGTAGGGAAGCTCGTAGTTGAACACGTGGGAGATTTTCTCTACTTGAATGCCTCTTGAGGCAACATCCGTGGCAACAAGCAGGTCTATCGAACCATCCTTGAACGCCTCCATCGTCCTAGTGCGCTGAGGCTGCGACAAATCTCCTTGTATGCCCATTGCCTTTATGCCGTTGTAGTTCAGAATTCTGGTTAGCTCATCCACCCTTCTCTTCGTCCTGCAGAATATCAGCGTCCTCTGAGGTTTAATCTGCCTTAGGAGGAACAGCAGCGCTCCAAGTTTTCTTCCAGACTGAACCATATAGAAATACTGTCTCACTCCCTGTGCGCTCTTTTCAGATGAGATGAGCTTCACGTGCTGGGGATAGCGCATGTGCTTCTTTGCAAGTGAGAGTATCTCCTCCGGGAAGTCAACGCAGAAGAGCAGCATCTGCTTCTTCTGGGGAGCGGCTGCAATTATCCTCTCAACATCGCGGATGAACCCCATTGCCAGCATCACGTCCGCCTCATCAATGACGAAGAACTCTATTCTGGAGAGATTCAACGCACCGCGTGACATCAGATCGATGATTCTGCCTGGCGTGCCAACGACAATGTGCACCCCTCCTCTCAGCTTTTCAATCTGGGGCTCCAAACCAACTCCTCCGTATGCAACAAGCACGCGTGCCTTTGAGTACTTTCCTATCTTCCTGAAGTCGTTCCCAACCTGAATTGCAAGCTCCCTCGTAGGCGCGAGGACAATTACCTGCACGAAAGGCTTCTCACCCACTATTTCCAATAGAGGGATTGCGAAGGCAGCAGTCTTCCCTGTACCTGTCCTTGCCTGCGCTATCAAATCCTCCCCCTGCAGGATGTAGGGGATGGCCTGCTTCTGCACTTCTGTAAGTTCCTTGAAGCCCAGTTCTGTAAGTGCCTTGGAAATAGGCTCACTGAATTTAATGTTCATTAAAACACTCCACAAGTAGCATCAGCTATCGTATGATTATTACTCAGTACTAATTAATAACTCAGTTAGTGGTCTCTCTGCAAAACACAGCATCAGCATTTTAAATATTAACAGAGGAATACTCTTGCAAAAGGGCCCGTAGCTCAGCTTGGTCAGAGCGGCAGTCTTATACGACACGCTCTTACACATGTCTAGGAAAGCTGTAGGTCGAGAGTTCAAATCTCTCCGGGCCCATACAATGGTTTTTGGATGAGAAGAGGAAACAAGCCTGGTTTTCTCCTGCAAGTCGTGAGGGAAAGGATAGACATACTCTTCAACCTTGCTGAGAAGGAACTCAAGGGTAATCCTGAGAGGGCAAGGAGATATGTCTCCCTGGCAAGAAAACTGGGCATGAAATACAATGTGCGCTTCCCAAGGAAGCTGAAGAGGAGGTTCTGCAAGAAGTGCGGAATCCTGTGGATTCCCGGTTATAATTTGCAGGTGAGGCTGAATTCAAGGAAAAAGGTGATTGAGTACAGATGTGAGTGCGGAGCGATGAGAAACTTTCCGCTGAAGACAAAGGATAAGAAAAGTTAATATATTCTAACTGATTAATTGTATGTCTTCTGAGGTGAATCGATGAAAAGCGTTTTTGATGTGCCGGCAGACAGGCTCATAAAAAAGGTTGCAGAGAAGCTCAAGGATATCCCAGAGGTGAAGGCACCGCAGTGGATGGAATTTGCAAAGTCTGGAGCTCATAGGGAGAGGCCTCCCGAGCAGGAGGATTTCTGGTATGTGAGATGTGCCTCAATGCTGAGGAAGCTTTACATGAAATCCCCCGTGGGAGTGAGCAGGCTGAGAAGGGAATACGGAGGCAGCAAGCACAGGGGAGTAAGGCCAGAGAGATTCAGGAAGGGAAGCGGCTCTGTTGTTAGAGAGGCACTGCAGCAACTTGAGAAAGTGGGTTTCATTGAGCACAGCAAGAAGGGAAGATCTCTGACTGGGAGGGGGAGGTCATTCCTGGATTCTGCAGCGTTGGAAGCATCAAAGGTGAGCTAGAGTGGAAGAGAACGAGCCTGAAGATTTGAGAAACCAGAAGCTGAAGGAAAGGCTGCTGCGCTACCAGCAGGCGCGGGAGCTGGAGATGCAGAAGAAAATTGCATTAAAATACATTGTTGATGCGCAGGCATATGAAAGGCTGATGAATGTGCGCCTAGCGAACCCTGCGCTATATGACCAGGTTGTGACGATGCTCGTATACCTGTACCAGAATAAACAGCTGAAGGGCAAGGTTACAGAGGAGCAGGTGAAGGCAGTTCTTGCGAGAATAACTGCAAGAAACGAGCCCAGTATAACGTTCAAGAAAAAGTAGGTAGTTTTATGGGAAGTGTGAAAACAAGCAGGAAGAAAATTGCATTGGGAAGTGCTCTTAGAAAGAACAGGAGGGTACCCCTCTTTGTTGTTGCTAAGACTAACAGGCGCGTGAGGACGAACCCACATGTGAGGAATTGGAGAAGCAAGAAGCTTAGGCTTCATATCAAATAGGTGAGCGAATGGTTGAAGAGCTAGAGAGGGTATACACAGTACCTCTTGCGGATGCATACAAAACTGTGAGGGGAAAGAGGAGCAGGCGGGCAGTCAAAATCCTAAAATCCTTCCTTGCGAGGCATATGAAAACTCAGGAGGAAAGGGTGAAGCTCAGTAAGGAGGTGAACTCATACGTATGGCAGCATGGGATGCAGGAGCCGCCGAGGAGAATTAAGGTTAAGGTGAAGAGGGATGCAAAAGGCGAGGTTTCAGTGACTCTCGTTGAGGAGCCAAAGATGGAGGAGGGTAAGGCTGAGAAGAAGGGGTAAGTTGATGCATTTCGCCAGAGCGACTATTGAAGGAAATTCATTCCTTGGAATTTTCTCAAAAACCAACGACCGCATCACCCTGATTCCAAAGAATGCGCCTGAGAAATTCGGGAGAATCTGCTCCGAAGTGCTGAAGACGCAGGGGATCGCAGCAAGCATCGCAAACTCAAACCTCCTGGGAATGATGTCTGCAATGAACTCAAAGGGGATAGTCCTGCCAAGCACTGCCTATGAATCCGAGCTGAAGTGCCTTGAGGAAGCGGCTCTGAATACGGCAGTGATAAATGACAAGAGAACTGCCCTTGGGATGAACATACTTGTGAATGATTTTGCCTGCATGGCCAATCCTGCGATGAAGCCGGAAAGCATAAGAGATATTGCAGATTGCTTGGGGGTTGAGGTTGTGAAGGGCACAATAGGGGGCAATAAAACTGTTGGGGGCATGGCGGTTGTGACTAACAAAGGATTGCTGACGAGGACAAGTGTGACTGATGAGGAACTCTCTTTCCTTGAGAACCTCTTCAAGGTGAAGGGCGCTACTGGAACAGCGAATATGGGGATTCCATTCGTGGGCTTGTGCATCATTGCAAACAGCAATGGTTTTATTGCTGGAGAAACAACAAGTGGGTTTGAGCTGAACAGAATAGACGAGGCATTTGGTTTTATTGGGAGGTAATTGCATGACAATTGTGAACTTCGACGAGTTCAGGAAGATGGATTTCAGGGTAGGGTATGTTGAGAGCGCTGAGAAAGTTCCTAACACTGATAAGCTCGTCAAAATGATTGTAGATGTAGGGGGAGAGAAAAGACAGGTGATAGCTGGCATAGGAGCTAGCTATGAGCCAGAGCAGCTTACAGGGAGAAAGCTGGTGCTGCTGGTTAATCTGGAGCACAAGAAGTTCCGGGGCCTTGACTCAGAAGCAATGATACTTGCTGCGGACTGGGAGGGAGGGACCTCTGTGCTGTTTGTTGGAGATGATGTTCCAGTTGGAACAAGAGTGGTGTGATAACATGAAATATGCAATAGATGGTGAGATGCTCCTGAAGAAGGAGCGCAGAAAGTTCCACAAGGAAGTGGAAGCCGAGAACCAGAAGAGGGCTCTTGAGGCAGTCTATGCAACTCTTGGGAGCAATCATGGGCTTGGCAGAAAAGATGTCAAAATAAATTCCGTGAAGGAGGTGAGCTGATGGCGGAAAGGGATGAGCTGACAAAAATTGCCTATGAGATGCAGGCTTACAGGGAGCAGGCGCAGTTGATCCAGCAGCAGATGGCAAACCTACAGCTGAACTATAATTCGGTTGAATCGGCAATAGAGACGCTGAATAACATCAGAAAGTTCAGCAGCAAGGAGGAGGCACTTCTGCCAATTGGCTCGGGGGCATACATAAAAGCAAGGGTGGAGAGCACAGAGGTTGCGCTCATTGATGTGGGGGCAGGCGTGATAGTTGAGAAGCCAATTCCAGAGGCGGTGCAGTTCCTCAATTCAAGGATGAAGGATATGGATTCGCTGAGGGAGAAACTCCAGACAAATTTTGAGGATGTTTCCAGGAGGATGAAGGGGCTGGAGGAATCCGCAAACAAGCTGATGGAGAAGATAAAGACTGGCAGTGCACCCCCTCCGAAGTCTAAGGATGCTGAGGAAGAGTACAGGTAGCAGGCGGGTAGGATGTTCAACCTTCTAAAAAATAAGCTCTCCTCATTTGTCAGCTCTCTTTCTAAAAAAGTTGAGGAGAAGCCTGAGGAGCCAGTTAAAGCTCCTGCAGCAAAGCCCGGGGATGAGAAACCAGAGAAGGAGAAAGCGCATGCTGAGAAGCTTAGGGAGGCTCCGGAGTTGAAGCTAAGCCTTGAGACAAAGGTCAGGAGCATCATCTCGCCAGAGGTTGAGATAAGGGAGAGGGATGTTTCAAATCTGCTGGATGAATTGGAGATGTCCCTGCTTGAGGCAGATGTTGCGTATGATGCGGCAAAAGGCATAACTTCGGAGCTGAGGAGGAAGCTCGTTGGGCTGCATGTGAAGAAGAATGAGGTGAGCAAAACTGCAAATGAGGTTATACGGGCAACTCTGCTGGGTATTATGGAAAAGGAGAAGCCGGATATGGTTGGGATGGCTAGGAGGAAGGCCTCATCCGGAGAAACGTTTGTAGTGCTATTCCTAGGACCAAACGGCTCTGGCAAGACGACTTCAATTGCGAAGGTGGCAAACCTGCTGAAGAGGAATAACCTCTCCTGCGTGATTGCCGTTGCTGATACTTGGAGGGCAGCCTCGCAGGAACAGGGGGAGCTGTGGGCGGGGAGGCTCGGCGTGAAGTCTGTTGGTGGGCAGTATGGCTCAGACCCTGCCTCTGTTGCTTGGAATGCCCTCGCTCACGCAAAAGCGAAAGGAGTGAATGTTGTTCTCATAGATACGGCTGGGAGGCAGGAGACAAGCAGAAACTTGATGAAAGAGTTGGAGAAGATGAACAGAGTGATGAAGCCCGATTTGAGGATATATGTTGGGGAGGCAATCACAGGCAATGCAATAGTTGAGCAGGTTAGGGAATTTGACAAAATTATAGGAATAGATGGTGTTATTCTCACAAAGGTCGATGTGGATGAGAAGGGAGGAGCTGCTCTCTCTGTTTTCCACTCTACGGGCAAGCCAATAATTTATCTAGGTGTTGGACAGGAGCTTGAAGACCTTCAGGAATTCTCACCTGATTTCGTACTTGACAACCTTCTAACCTGAGCCCTTTAGCAGAAGCGAGCGAGAAACCCGACATGCTTTAGCGGTGGGATGAAAGCGAGCTATACAAAGGGATATAGGTTATTTCAATTTCACTGGAAAGTTACCCCTCCATATCATTTAAATATTGTCATTTAGAACATGATAACACTACGCTGGGGCACAGCGGAAGTAACGCCTGCAATTCCTTCGGGAGAGAGATGTTGCAATAGCAACGTCTATGAAGCAGGAAGCCCACATCCTTTAGGGGTGGGAGCGTGTCACAGTCCTCCAGAGTATTACTTTTGACAGGAGGTTTATTGGCGAAACTATGAGCGGTCCTATGATGAATACTAGTGGCAGCAGGATGCATGTGCATGCAATTAAAAGTGCTAGGATTCCTACGCCGATGCTAATTGCGAACCATAAAAGTGAATAGGTTATAACGTCTGCTAGATTTTTGACAACTAGGTTTGCTGACCTCACTCCTGCCTGTAGTATTCCACCACCTCCTAGAACTACCTCAACCTCTAGGAATGTCAGCAGGAGGTTTAGTATCATTGAGAGCAAAAAGCCAAGCAGCAGAGTAAGGATGGCGAGCAAGATCCCACCACCCAATGCAATACCTCCATATTGTGTATTCCTGAGCATAACAATTGAGGATGCATTCATTATTACAACTAGGATGAATGGGGTGAAAGAGACCAGCAGGACAAGCCCTCGGAGGATAATAACCATTATTGCATTAACCAGCTGGGGCATGAAGTGTTTTGTCCAGTCTGAAATTACTTTTCCACCAGCCATATCATCCAGCGGTTTAAGCACAGCCATTGCTAGGAGAACCTCGAGCAGGCCGTTAATCATGTTGGTTATAACTTGGAGTACGGTAGGGCTTAAGCAGAATATCAGCACGAGCAGAACATTATTCGTGTGGTCGCAGATGAAATTGCCCGGCAGCTGAGCAAAGAAATTGACAAGACCGAAAACAAGCGCAATAAGGAACAGCACTGCAAAAGCAGTTATAACGCTCTTCCAGTTCTCTTTGTAAAGCTCATATGCATCAGTTATTACCTGGAGAACATTAACCATTGGACCACCCTCCTATTAACGTATGCGATATTGTATTTATAAATTCCACCAGGTGCTCAAAACCTCAAGAACGATGCAATGCCAAATGCAACCAGCACTCCCCCAACAAAGGACAGTGCAACAGCCCAAGGTTTGCCCTTGAATGCATCAGGCAGCAGCTCTGCAAGAACCACATAGGACATAGCTCCTGCAGAAAAACCAAGTGCAGGGGGAATTGCAGCCGTAACTAAGCTCAGGAATAGGTAACCGAATATCGCAGCAACCCCCTCAATGAGGCCGGAAAGGGCACCGAATTTAAACGAGCTAACGCAATCAATCCCATAGCATGCAAGGGGGGTTGAGACAAGAGTTCCCTCAGGCACATCTTGTACAGCTATGGTTGAAGTCACCAGCCACCCCAAAGGAGTTGAGTGCGCGAATGAAGATGCGACGGCAAATCCTTCAGGTAAGTTGTGTATCGTTATCGTTCCCGCAATCATGGCCGCCTTCCTCTTCGAATCGCTTATCCTTGTTCTTCTAACCAGAAAATGCAGATGCGGCAGTGACCTCTCAAGCATGAGGAAAACCAGCACTCCGGCTAGAAAGGCAATGGTGGCAACCATGTCGCCTACATCATTTTTAGATTCCAGAAACATCTCTATTGCCGAGAATGCCATGACGCCTGCAGAGAATGAGATGATAATTGAATAGTCCATCTGCTCAATCTTCCTGTTTCTGAAAAAGAGTATAACTGCCGAACCTAGGGAAGTCGCTGCGAATACTGTGAATGCACCCAAAAGCAAATCGAAAAACGCCATTCTAGACACTCTTCTAAGATTGTTTGATGTAGCTTGGATAATATGTAATCAGAAAGAATTATATCCCCTAGTTTTAGATCCTTATCAATGGCAGTCAGCAAGCCAAGCCTAGCGACTATATGCAGGGGGGAGCAAGGCAAGGATGAAACTTGGGGCTGACCGCTAATAAGGCTACGCAGATAGAGGAAAAGTAGAGGCTGTTGGAGCTTGCCAATTCTCCATAAATGGGAAGTTCTAATTTCTGAGCGGCATTTCTTAGAAAATTTTAAATACTGAATGTCCTTATAACACTATGGGGCAAAAAACATTACACTCCCTCTTGAAGCTGAAAAGACCAATTATCCTAGGAGGAGCCCACGATGGATTGAGTGCCTGCCTTATCGAAGAAGCTGGTTTTGACGGAGTTTGGGCGAGTAGCTTCGGTATATCTGCATCTCACTGTCTGCCAGATGCTGGCATCCTCACAATGAAGGAATGCCTTGAGGTTGCAATGTGCATGGGGCATTCTGTGCAAATTCCAATAATAGCCGATTGTGATAATGGATATGGAAACTCAATAAACGCCATGAGAACGGTAAGGCAGTATGAAAGTGCAGGTGTAGATGGACTATCCATTGAGGATAATGATTTCCCCAAAAGATGCAGCTTTTATACCAATGTTTCAAGGCACTTGGAAGAAATGGAGCAGTTCTGCAAAAAAATTCGGGCAGCAATTAACGCAAGGAAGACAGATGATTTCTTTATAATCGCCAGAACCGAGGCACTCATTGCAGGGCTCGGTATCGAAGAAGCAAAAAGGCGTGCCGAGGCATATGCTGAAGTTGGGGCTGATGCAATTCTAATTCATTCAAAATCAAAAGATGCAAAAGAGCTTCTTGAGATAGGACGCGCATGGTCCCTCAGTGCACCACTTGTGGCGATACCGACAACTTACCCTCACCTCTCTTCTTCATTTCTTTATAGAAATGGCTTTAAAATTATAATATTTGCAAACCAGGGGGTGCGTGCCTCCCTAAGGGCGCAGAGAAAAGTATACAGACTTATGAAGAAAAGTGGTAGAGCGGATTCCGCATCTAAATACATTGATTCGATTGATGATGTAAACAAGATTGTGGGCCTCCACCAGTTGCAAGAAGATGAAAGAAATTATCTATAGCTAGGCTTCAAACACCGAAACTCCATAATAAAGCATCATATCGTCATGGCCTATTTGGTAGATTTCCTTTATCTCTGTAGGTGCATTTTTCAGCATCTCTTTAAATTTCACTGTAGCATTTCTCTCCGAGAAGTATGCCGCCTTATCCTGCACGATATCCTCAAATTTCTTCTTATAGCTGAATACTACCTCAGAGATATGCTTAAATCCAGCCCCCTCAAATAACTCTCTACGCTCCTTGAATTTGTGGTAGCGGTGGTGCACTGGCGATGCCGCCTTCTCAAGAGCATCAAAGAAACCTTGCGAATCTCTATCATCCACTATTAAATCGCCAATAATAAATTTTCCTCCCACCCCCAGTATTCGGTGGAACTCCAATGTCGCTTCCTTATCCTTCACTATATAATGATACGCGCTGATGACTAAACCACATCCAAATACCCCATCCACAAATGGCAGATTCTCCATATTTCCTTGCATCAGAATTATTCTATCAGCGTAACCTCCCTCTTCAGCCTTCACTTTTGCAAGTCTTAGCATATCTGGAGATACATCCACACCCACAACTACCCTACCAAGCTTCTGAATTATAACTGATGCTACCCTCCCAGTACCCACCCCAAGTTCAATGACATTGCCAGTAGTCTGGGAACAGTGTTTCACTATCTCATCCAACAAATCCTTCTGGAAACCAGTCGCGGACTGCCATGTTCTGCTCTTCTGTTTGTCATAGCTCTTTGCACGCTTTGCATAGTAACCAACAACCTTATCATATTCGCTCATTCAACCACCCAGTCGTATTTTTTTTGAATCTTCTTACAATCTCCTCCGGCTTAATATTAATTCTCCCAGAAGGACTGGCTACCTCCCTAATTTTTACTAAAAGAAAAATCGGTCCCCTTGCAAGGAATATCTTCCTTGAATACTTCTCGAGTTCAGCAACAGTTTCTGCTCTGGCCGCAAACTCATAGCCGCACACCTCAGCAACTTTCTTCAAGTCAACATACCTAGATGATGAGGGCTGTCCTCCCGTTGATTCATATGCCTCATTATCAAGCACTATGTGAACAAGATTTCTAGGATGGAGTCTCGCAACAGTGCTTAAAGACCCCATATTCATAAGCAAGTTCCCGTCCCCATCCAAAACAACAATCTTTCGCTTCTTAATGGCATATGCCAGTCCCAGAGCGATTGGCAATCCCATACCCATTGAGCCGAGCATGTAAAAATTACCTGCCCTATCAAAACTTGAGAAAACCTCCCTGCTTATGTAGCCATTTACAGAAATGACGAGTGCATCTTTTGGTACATGCTGCATGAGAATCTTTACCGCATTTATCCTGTTCATGAAATCATCCCTTTATCCAAGAGAAGCGCAAATGACTCCCCCCTCTTCAGCTTGCTGAATGCATAATTCACGTTCTTCATCACCTTCTGCTCATCATAGCCGAGTTCACGAAATTCTATTCCAGCAGCCCTAAGAAGCATTGGTGTCTTTTTGCCTATATAAAAATGCTCTGGCGCGTCTTTCCCTTTCCCCCTCCAACTTATTATAAAGAGCAAAGGCAAGCCATAGAGTTTGTTCAAAGAGAAGTATACATTGAGCATCTTGCCCAATCCCGAATTCTGGATGAGTGCAATGGGAGTTTTGCTGCAGAGAGCTAATCCAGCGCCCATCCCGAGTACCTCCTCCTCATTGGAACAGTAGATTACCTCCCTTTTTTTCTCCAGAATGGCAAGCAATTCCTTAAATCTGCTACATGGGACGGAAAGAAAAACCGTATTCTTCCTTTTCAGAAGTGAATAAACCCTAGCTGCATTCATCCTCTTCCCTCACACGGTATTAAAATGGTTTTCAGTACCGTTAGCTCATCATACATATACAAAACCCCCATTCTGCCAATTCCGCTTGCTTTGATTCCCCCGAAAGGCATCCACTCAGTCCTCTGGCCTGGTGGCCCACCAACCACAACTCCTCCCACCTCGAGCATACTTGCAATTTTCATTGCCTCTTTATAATCCTTCGTTAATATACCAGCCTGAAGACCACACCGAATCTTTTTGGAATATCGACTTTATACTATCGCTTATTCACAGCTCTGAATAAGGATGGTTTAAATAATAGCACATGGCTTCGAATACGTCCTTTGTGATGTTCGTAAAGTTCTCAAAATAATTCTCAAAGAATAACATGCGTTTTTTATGTCGGTATGTAGCAGAGTCGCTTCCCAGTGTGTTAGACAGATAATCAACCGCAACTAGGATTTTTTCGATATCATTCATTACTATCCAGTCGGGTCCGATATGTTCCGGCCACATAGCCATTTTGATATTTTTGATATTATAATCCTTGACTGTATCGAAATCAACAAAGCATCCATCAAGTGTTAAATTATGAAAAATTAAATTCTTATGGACCTTACCTTGATTGTGCATTTTTGCGAGATTCTTTGCTATTCTCCCTATCCACCAGTCTACGTATTCCCCGTTGCTCATCCCGTGCTCCTTTGCGAATTTCTCAAAATCCTCTTTTTCAGCATTAGACACCCTCATAACTTCTTTGAAGGCTCTCAGGTATACCACGGGGGTATATTCGTATTTCTCATCACCGTAAGTTATTCTCCGCGGTATCCTACCTTCATTCTTTAAATCCTCTATGCTTTTCTTTTCGCCATTTTTTAAGAAAATTTCCCTGATTTTTATTATGGCGATTGGCACTGCCGTTTCAACATTCCCCTTTTTGATAAGCTCATTACTTTCCTCCCAGTCCTTAATTGCACTTTCATAATCGGACAAACCCCACATGCCGGGATGAGCTTTTTCTATTGTTTCGGTCTCTGGGAGTATATCAACATCAAATAGAAGTCTAGAGTTCGAGGCGTCTAGGAGACGTGCGTTTTTAGGCAGACCTACCCCTTTTATGTCTATATAATTGTATAGATTTCCCCGATTATCAGAAAATTTAATATTGAAGGAAAGATTCCTCCCGTGCTCCGGCAACCTTAATAGTTGAAGCGCAACACCTTCCGGGTTAGACTTAGACCCTGTTTCACTCTCCGCCCTATATGCAAAAACGGCCAATTTTGTCATATCCTCTTTTCTTATTGGAAAATGTTTGCTGAAAGACCCATCATTAAAAAGGATCAATTCACCCATTATCTCCCTCACATTTTCTATGGAGAATCTCTCCTTGGATAATTTCGACATTGGCATTGCGCGTATCTGCTCTGCAATGCTGTGCTTCTCTTCAGTTTCCTCGCGTTTCTGCGATATTTTATGCATACTTGAATTATGCATTTTCGATAATATAAACCTGCTTTTGAATTTCAGACATTCCTGTAAGTATTGCTTCTTTTCCTGAAGAAAGCTCGCATGCTTTTAAATTTGTCATCGCATAACTAATACGTCAAGGGCCAAGGTAGCTCAGACGTTGCAAATGCAAATTTCAACGGAGCAACTAGAACAAAATAGCTTTGATGAAGTGGTTGAATGATCATTAACAGTATGAACGTTATTTCTGGTAGAACTTTTGGGGTAGCAGCAAAAAGGGCGTCTTGCTTGCAGCAGAGGGTTACAGGAGGATCAGAACTTTTTACGAGTACTGAGAGTTTTAAAAAACTAAAATCCTTTGGAATTTCTGGGATCAGCTCAATGATACGAGACTTGACGCTGCTTTCTGACAAACCTGAAGAGTTAGAAGGGGAGATTCAGAGGTCCCCTGACTGGATTAGCCCCGAGCTGTTCAAGGATTTTGATGTTGCAAGGGGAAACAGGATTTTCGGGAGCATTGGTGATGTAGTAGTTTTTACCCTCAAGACACGAGGTTCTTATAGTGAGATGGAAACCCTCTGGGGTGCAAAAGTCCCATTGGATATAAACAAGCATTACATCGGAGTCTTGTGCGAGAGGGGATCTACGAAACTGATGACCGCTGAATTTCCTCGGCTTCCTTTCCCCATAACCGATGGACTTGAGCTGCAGTTTGTAGCACAGGCAGGAGGAATTGGATATGTCACAGGATTCTCCCCTCAGCTGAAAAAAGAAGCGGGAATTGGAGTAGCCTGCGATGTCGAGTTAGAGGGGATTGTCTGGTCTGAAAAGGGGGCAGTCAACATATCTGAAACCGCAATTGCACCACCAAAAATATTTAAAGCCGAAGAGATACCACCCAACATCCTTATACTAGGAACTGCCACAGATGTTGGCAAGACAACTATCGCCAAGGAATTGATAGGAGGCTTATCGAAAAAATTTGCATGCGGCGCCGTCAAAGCCTCTGGAACTGGATGGTACGAGGACTCGCTTTTGCATCTAAACGCAGGTGCACTTCCTGTGCTCAACTATACTTTCGCAGGCCTTCCTACGACCTATTACGTAGATGAGAAGAAGTATGTTAAATCGATGAAAGCCATCTATTGGTTAATGGCTCATCCAGAGAAGATGAAGAGAGAGTATCTGCCACCTGAAGAGAGAGACAGAAATCTAAGAAGACTCGATGTGATAGTCACAGAACATGGAGGTGACCTTGTATGGGCTAACATTCCATCATTCTTGAAAAACAAGGAGCTGATGAGGTCAGTATTTTGCATAGTAGTTTGCTGCGAGAGCGCAGTCGGCTTGCTGGGGGCTTTGAACGAATTGAAGAGGGTTGGAGTAAGGAATTCAAGGATAATGATTTACGCCTCGGTTCCTTTGACGAACCCGGAAGCTTTTTTCAAGAGAGTTCAAACCTTAATTGGGGCTGGTATCACTGGTGTGGTAGACGTAAATAAGCCCCAGAACACCGGCGATGCAAGAAAGGCATACTCGATTCATTATAAAGCGATACTAAGTCCGGATGAGCTAGTTGAAATTCTGGGGAAAGATTTAAATAGGTTAGAGGGAAAGAAAAGAATTGGGGGTTTTAAATTAGCGAGGGGTGGACACTATGGGTGGAAAAAAACCAATAGACTATTCGGAACGAGTGGCGATGAGCAAGAGAGTTCTTGATGAGCGATTCGATAAGAAAAAGGGGAAGCCAGAGAGGTCCTTCCTCTCTATTTCTGAACTGAGTGAGAGGGACATGATGGAGATACTGGAAGGTGGAATAGATGTCAAGAGAAATCCGGACAAATTCAGGGACAAGCTGAGAAATAAATCGGTCGCGCTGCTTTTCCAGAAAACTTCAACAAGGACGAGGGTTTCCTTTGAGATAGGCGTGGGAGAACTCGGAGGTCAGCCGATGTACGTTGACTGGAGGACTTCGAACTTCACTTTAGCAAACCTAGAGGATGAGATACGGGTGCTCTCAAGATATGTTGACCTGATTATGGCGCGCGTTTACAAGCATGACGACCTTCTGGTGATGAAGAAGTACAGCGAGGTGCCAATAATCAATGGTCTCTGCAACCTGTATCATCCTTGCCAGGGACTTGCAGATTACATGACGATGATGGAGTACTTCGGAAAGCTTGACGGACTCAAAATAGCCTACATAGGGGATGGGAACAACGTCTGCAACTCGCTGATCAACGGAGCAGTGAAGACTGGGATGTTCATATCGGTAGCTCATCCCAAAGGATACGCACCTTTGGAACAGGCAGTAAACGAAGCGAAAAAGAAGGGGCTTATCGAGCTGACGAACTCTCCTGAGCAAGCTGTTAAGGATGCAGATGTGGTCTACGCGGACACTTGGATCTCGATGGGTGACGAAGATCAGAAGGAGCAGAGGATGAAAGTGTTTGAGGGGTATTCCATAACAAAGGAGCTTCTTAAACATGCCCCCGAGCATACGCTTGTGATGCACTGTCTGCCAGCCCACAGGGGATACGAGATAACTGCAGAGGTAATCGAATCAAAGCGTTCGATAGTTTTCGACCAAGCAGAGAACCGCAAGCATGTCCAGAAGTACCTGATGATGAAGATTCTAGAGATAATTTGATTAAGGCTTCTGTAATTCCTCTTGGGTTGAATTCGTCTGGCTGAACGACGCATGAAAATGCAACATCCACACACCGTTGATTTCCTAGGAAACAAGGCATTATTGGTAGGTCAGATCAAGCATATTCCACCAAGCGGACGAACTACCCAACAAACTCATGGGAGACAAAAACAGAGGGGGCTTTTTAGTGGGGGAGTTGGCAGAACTTAATCTTTCAGCGGTGCTTGTATATAGTAAATTCGTTCATGGCTCCCTGTCCTGCTTGACCTTCTATAAATAGCTTGCTGCAGCAGGTTTCCGGTGCCTACGTCGTAGATTGACTAAGTGGAGTTAGGGGCTTGACGAGCGTTAGCGGTAAGACTAGTGCATTATACTAGATGCAGGGAGAAGAACTCAAGGATGATGCTTGAGTCTGACCACTCTAATCCTAAAGCTATTTTTATAGATTCAAAACATCCTTTACCATTGAGATGAAATTTTCGGCTCGCTCCACATATTCCTTCGCTTCTTCATATGAAAATGACCTTTTGCCGTAGTCCGCGCCGCTTTTGTCCCTCAGGGCATCGGCTATCAGGTTCTTGAATTGCCCGGCTTTGTCGGGAAGCTTCCCCTCTCTCACAAGCTTTGCAAAGACAATGGCTGCATCGTCGTGCCTCGTCGGTTTGTGAGCCAGGAATTTCAGGGATAGGGCGTCATTTGCGCGGATTATCGCGTGGATTGCCTGCGAACAGCAGACATTCGCGCTGGCGTCGTCTTCATCAGCTTCCATCAGCCCATGCTTTGCCGAAATCAGCCAGCTTTCCGCCTCGTGCAATGCCCGTTCAGGCGTATCAGTCATTTCAACCGCTCTCCTTTTTTGTCAGCCATGAATTCTCCCAATTCCCGCTTGCTTGAGAACACAAGCGGCACTAGCTTGGTGCCGTACTTTTCATATATCTCAAATACTAGATGGTTTGCATCAAAGTCTTTTTCAGCCAAGAGTGCAATGTCGACGTCGCTTGTGAGCTTCTCGCCCCTCCTTGCCACGCTGCCGAACAAGTAAGCCTCCTTTATGCCCTTCTCCTTTGCAAGCAAGTCTATTAGGGCATGCGCCGTGAAAGCCTGCGGGCTCATACTTATCTTCAGCATGGAGACTATAGAATCAAGGTATTCGGATTTGTGAATCTTTACCGTGACGCTTTTTCCTACCCTTCCAGTTTCTATTATGCCTGCTGGTTCCCATTTTTTGACCAGCCGCCATGCCGATGAGAATGGCACTCCAGCTTCCTTTGCAAGCTCGTTTATGGTGAATTGCCTTTTGGGAAACTTGAGCAGTGTTTCAAGCAGCTGACGGGAGCCGCTGTATTTGACCAGTTGTATAGCTTCCATTGGATCACTTATCCGAAAGTGAATAATATTATCCATAAATGAATAAAAAGCTTTCTATGAAATTACTAGCAAGGCAAGAGTGATGTTTAAGTCTGAAGTGTCACTAAATTTTATACGTTTCTTTTACTAATTTTGCAGCTTAGTAAGCGAGATTTAGGATTGTAAGCAATAGCCGTTTTCTGAGTAAAACTTACAGCAGCATCGCTCCTTTGCTTCATATAAAATATTCCCTCCCATGCACCCGCAACCACCATCTTCTCCTGGTGGGCAAACCACGCCTCCCAAATCTTCGCATGGCTTCTTTTCCTCACATAGAAATTTAGTTGTATTACACAAATAGTCTCGTTTGCACTGAATGTTGGCGGAGCACTCCACACAGCGTCTCATGAAGCAGTGATATCGACCACTATCACAGTTTTCACATGTCTGATTGCAGTCACTATACAAAACGCATTGAGGAGCTATATACTCACCAGTTACGTTAAATGTTATTCTGCCCTGGCACAATGGCTGAAGCCCAGATGCTGGTAGCCTTTGTTGCAGTAAAGAGAGATTCATGTTTGTGCCGCAGGGAATTCCTAGCGCGCTTTGAATCTGCTCGCAGCTGTATACTCTAACTTCATAGAAGTGCGGTCCAGGGTATCTGAACATGCCGGTGCTGCACATCCTGCCAGTTTCATCTGCATCGCATGATCCCATTTTTCCATTCATGGATGCATAACCAATCCCTCTGATTACGCAAGTTGCGTTGTAACCTTCTCTCCCGCAAATGTCCTCTGTATAATACTCCTTTGTGCCAGCTTCCGTTATACATTTCGCACTATAATTTATACTAAATCCTTCTTCGTAAACCGAGGGAGCGATCTTCGGAAAGTAGAATACCACCGATTCATTTGTTTCTGTGCTGCTTTCGTTTGTTGTCTGATTCAGCACTGATCCAGTCTCCCTTGTGCAACCAAAAAGAAGCATCGCTAACAAAACCAAGCCGAAGATAAGCAGGTGCTTCTTCACAAGTCCACCGATTCTTTTATATCATACCATATTTAAAACAATAAGAACCAAATCTTTTCCATCTAGGTTTCTTGGACTTCCGACTTCCATACGAACCTCCGGCGGTTCTTATCATCTTCAACAAAAACATAGAGCCTGCGCAGTGCTGCATAAACAACTTTGCGCAGCTGATTCTTTGATTCTACAGGGTTCTGGTTGCTGGAACGCACAATACTGCGCAGCTTCTCTGCTAGGTATATTTGTTGATGCAAAGCTGCCCGCGCCTGCGCCTATTTCTACGCCTAATTTTTGTAGACACTTTCATGCCGAATCAGGCACTTTTGTATAGCTGTTTCTACGCCTAAAATGCGCCTAAATCAACGTTCTGGCAATTGATTACGCCTAAAACTAAGGAATCGTTTCCAGAAAGTTTATTGTGCATCTTTCATCAGGTTTTTATCTAAACCCATTTCAACTACTTTCTTAGCCAGGAATTCTTTTACTTCTGGATCTTGGAAAAGGGCATTCATCAGATCGTTTGCCTGGCTATTGTAGTCAACCAAAAGCTTCCTTTCATCCAAAGGATTGCCGCACCTGCCGCAGAAAGATTGACCGGGGGAATTCCGTTCCTTGCAGCGATGACAGATCTTAATATCAAGCTTGGGCTCTTTCTCAACCGGTGTTTCTTTCAAGGAGTACATCTGCAGGAGCGTGGAATCAACGTCCCTGCCGGATAGGTGCACGTAGATTGCAGCCATGTCGCTGCATTGAGTCCAGCCGAAGTATTCCTTCATCTGGGCCTCTGTAAGCTTGCTGGCCAAGGCAGTTGCCCTCGAGTGTCTGAAAAGATGGGGATAGGTTCGTTTCTTTATGCCACTGTTCTTCTGCACTCTTCTCAGCATGGCAAGAATTGAAGGATAAGAGCATGGGATTGGAGAATATCTTCCAAGCCTTGCCGGCCATAAAGGCGCTTCCGGATTATTCTTGTCCGGGTGCTCCTGAAGCCACTGGCCCAAAACCTGAACGCTTGCGATAACTCGGACCCGGCGGCTTCCGGTCTTTCCGTTAACAAGCAAAACCCCTCCGTAATTGTCAAACTGAACGTTCTTCAGTTTAAGGTAAAGCAGTTCACCAATCCTGCAGCCGGATTCATAAAGTACCAGGATTAGGGCCTTATCGCGTGGGTTTGTCGTTGCGTTTGCCAGTTTTTCAACTTCCTCAACGGTTAGCAATTCCTCTGGCAATTTGTGTTTTTCGTTCCTTATCTTTGGCTTTAGCCACTTGATAACCTCCGGAAATTCCTCGTCTTCTCCGAGAAGCCATTTGTAAAACATCTTGAGAACAATCTTGAAATCGTAAATGGTGTAATCGGAATAATCCTTTGAATCAATTGAGGACACGAGCTCAATCAGATCCTCCTTTGTCGCTTCAGAAAAATCCTTCCCAAGCCATTGCGCCAAATACCGGATGCACCACATACACTTGACTACCCGGAGCTTGCTTGAGCCTTTTGCCAGCCTGATGTGGGCAAAGTCCTCAATCTGCTTTTTAGTCTTTGGAGGAAGGACAGAAGCTTGCAACCGCCCGAGCTCCTTCTCAAAGTTCGTCTGGTGCTTGTATATGGTGAATTCGTTCATGTGCCTGCGTCTGCTCAAAGGTCTATTTATAGATTGCTGCTGAATCTGGCACTTTGTTAGGGTATTGACGGAGGAGTAAGACTATAGAATCATACAAGATGCAGGGGGAGAGATTTGAACTCTCGCAGGCCTAAGCCAACAGATCTTGAGTCTGTCGCGTTTGACCAGGCTCCGCCACCCCTGCGCAGATATAGTTTACGCAAGCTCCCCTTTTAATATTTTATAGAAGGGTCTTTGCAAGAAGCATTATAACAAGCAGCCCTAGTGAATTGAACGCAAATGAGATGAGGATGAACGCCCTGTCGTCAAGCCCCTCCAAGCCCAACAAAGCTGCGGCCAGTTCGTCCGGAAGTGGAGAGCCAATTATAAATGCTGCAAGTGGAAGGGAGAGGATGAGAAAGAGCTTTGATTTTATTTTTGGAATTCTTATTTTGTGATGATTGATTTTAATGGGTTTTTTCAGGCTCTCCTCCACGCTCTTGAAAATCAGGTAATCCGACACCATTGCGGAGAATCCCCCAAGAACGGCCGCAACAGTTGCATTGAGATTCCCCGCCAGCGCGACAAAAAGGACAACTGCAAACGGTGAGGTTACCCCATAGCTGTAGAAGAACCCGCCCACAAACGCCCCGAGATAGCCATAATCCCCCAGCCTCGCCACGAATCGCTCGATAGTCCCTGAAACCCATAACCACGCAGAGCACGACAGGATTAGGATGAAGAGGATGAACCTATGGTGTTTTATAACCCAACTCCTGCTTCTCATCCTCTGACCTCTCTTGAATCAACTCTTACACATCTTTACAAAATTCGAGTATATCCCCTCTCCGTGCTCTGTGTGCTCCACTTCGGGATGGAATATACATCCGTATACTGGCTTCTTCTCATGCTTCATTGCCTCATTGGAGCAGTCCTTGGAATGGGCAAGAACTTTGAAATGAGGGACATTGGCCACTTCGTCATTGTGAGAAGCCCAAACAATGAATTTTTTTGGGAGTCCTTTGAACAAATCATCCTCATCGTCAATGAACAGCTCTACCTTTCCGTACTCGGGTTTCAGCGAGGGCTGCACCTTTCCCCCGAAATGTAGCCCAATGAACTGGTGGCCAGCGCAGATTCCGAGTATTGGCTTGCCGAACTTGTCAAGGTAGTTTGAAACCTCCTTAAGCTCCTCCACTTCTCCCAAGCCAATCCTTATAGCACCACCAGAAAGAACAAGCCCATCCGCGTCTATCCTGCTCAGAGGAGTTTTGCACGAAATAATCTCTGATTCTACTCCTATGTATTTCAAAGTTCTCAGAATTCTGTGGGTCCACTGCGAGCCCAAATCAACAACAAGTATTCTCATCATTCCCACTCTATACAAGCGGGCGGCTTGCTGGTTATGTCATAGACAACCCTATTCACGTACTCCTTCAGCTCCCGCGTGATTCTGTTCGAGATATTCTCAAGAATGTTGTCAGGTATGCGGGCATACTGTGCAGTCATTGCATCAACACTGTAGACCGCCCTCACTGCAATAACATAGCCATAGGCTCTCTCATCCCCAAGCACCCCAACGCTCCTTGAAGGAAGCAGCACTGCGAAATACTGCCAGGGAAGCTCCATCTCGCCCCTCTCAGCAGCAGTCTCAAGCTCCTCCTCCGCAATTGCGCATGCTTCCCTCACAATCTCAATTCTTTCAGGAGTCACCTCTCCAACAACTCTTATTGCAAGCCCAGGACCTGGGAATGGCTGCTTGTTACATATCTTTTCAGAGAGTCCAAACTCCCTCCCAACCTTCCTCACCTCATCCTTATACAAATCCCTCACAGGTTCCACAAGCTTCAGCTTCATGCCCTTTGGAAGCCCTCCAACATTGTGGTGCGTCTTTATAGTCGCCCTCATCCCAGCTCCGGACTCAATCCAGTCTGGTGCAAGGGTGCCCTGCCCGAGAAACTTCGCCTTCTCCTCCTTTGCAATTTTCTCAAATATCCTTATGAAAAGTTCACCTATGGCCTTTCTCTTCTTCTCAGGGTCCTTAACTCCTTTAAGGGCAGCATAGAATTTCTTCTTTGCATCAACAAAGCGCAGATTCATGTTTATCTTATTTGCCAGCTCTCTTATACTCTCAGGCTCTCCTTTTCTCATAAAGCCAGTATCTACAAAAACAGCAACGCATCTTTTCCCCAGCGCCTCATTCATCAGCACTGCAGTGACCGTGCTGTCAACCCCCCCAGAAACGGCAACGATGGCCTTCCCCACTCCCACAGTCCTCTTTATCTGAGCAACTGCATCATCTATGAATTGTTTTGGTTCGAATGACATGTTACTGTATTAGATATCATACTATAAAAAATCTTTCATTTCAGAGGTGGGGTAGGCGGCTTTGCTACCAAATAGGTGAGAATGATGGACTTTAGGAGCAACTTCTTGACTTTGGGAGCAGAAGCGACTAAAGGAGCAAAGCCGGGGCAGGCAAAACATTAATAACCCCGTTTCGTAAATAGAATTAATGGAGAGGTCAGATATTCAAAAACTGGCTAATTCTTACAGAAGTTTCAGCATTGCTACCCTTGGCTCTCACTCTGCTTTGGATATATGCGAGGGTGCCAAGAGGGAAGGTATTAAAACAATAGTTGTATGCCAAAAGGGCAGGGAGAAAACATACGAGAGGTATTACTCCACAAGAAAAAGATTCGGAAAAAACGTCGGGTGCATAGACGAGGTAATACTGCTTGATAAATTCTCTGGGATAACAACTCCAAGCATTGTGAAGCAGCTCCAGAAGAAGAACGTCATCTTCATCCCGCACCGCTCCTTCTCTGTCTATGTAGGCTATGACGCAATTGAGAACAGCTTTGCAATTCCAATTTTTGGGAATAGATATCTGCTAAGAGCGGAAGAGCGAACCGCTTCTAGGAACCAGCTCTACTTACTTAAGAAAGCAGGAATAAGAGTTCCAAAAACATTCAGCAAGCCATCTGATATGGACAGGTTGGTGCTGGTGAAAGCAAGTGAGGCAAAAAGAAGCTATGAGAGGGCCTTCTTCTTCGCAAGTTCTGAGGAGGAGTACGAGAGGAAGAGCAGTGAGATGCTGAAGAAAGGAATAATCACAGAGGAAGGGTTGAAAAACGCTCCCATTGAGGAGTTTGTTGTTGGTGCGCAGTATAATTTCAACTTCTTCTACTCACCTCTTAATGAGGAGCTGGAGTTGATAGGGACAGATACAAGAAGGCAGACCAATTTGGATGGTTTGCTGAAGCTGCCTGCAAGCGAACAGCTCGAGGTGCTGAAGCATGTTAGGATGAGCAACATAGAGATAGGGCATGTTGCCTGCACATTGAGAGAGAGCATGCTTGAGAAGGTTTTTGAGATTGGAGAGAAGTTTGTTGATAGATGCAGGAAGGAATACCCGCCAGGCCTTATAGGTCCATTTGCCCTGCAGGGTGCAATTGTGCCAGAGGAGAAAGGGGAGGAGATAGTCATTTTTGACGTGAGCTTCAGGCTTCCGGGCTCACCTGGAGTGAGGTTCACCCCGTATACAGAATATTTGTACGGAGAGAGCCTGAGCATGGGTAGGAGGGTTGCAATTGAAATAAAGAATGCATTCAAAAAGAGGAAGCTGGGAGAGGTAGTCACATGATTTCAAGGGAAAAAATTCATTCAATTCTTGAAGGGTATGACAAGAAGAAGATAAAGATAGCAAGTATATGCTCGCATACATCTCTGCAACTCTTCCATGGCGCAAGGGAGGAGGGAGTAAAGACAATCGGCATATGCCTAGAGCGGTATAAGAAAACTTATGACTCCTTCCCTTATGGAAAGCCGCATGAGTATATCATCGTTGATAATTACAGGGATATACCTGCAAAGGAACTCGTTAAGGAGAATGCAATAGTCATACCTCACGGCTCTTTTGTCGAATATACCGGCACAAGACTGGAAGAACTTGCAGTTCCCATGTTTGGCAACAGGATGAGCCTCATGTGGGAGGGGGATAGGGACAAGCTCTTCAAATGGATGAAGGATGCAGGTTTACGCATACCGCGGCTTTTCACACCTGAAACGATAGACAGGCCCTGCATAGTGAAGCTGCCGGGTGCGAAGGGTGGAAAGGGCTACACGATAGTCAGCTCTCCCTCTGAGTTCAAGAGAAAGGTGAAGGAGGAGAAATTCATCATTCAGGAATACATCTCAGGAGTAAGGGTGTACCCCCACTACTTCTACTCGCCAATCTCGAAGGGAGGCTATGAGGTTGGAGGAGGTTCTCTTGAGCTCATGAGTATAGACAGAAGACTAGAGAGCAACATTGATGAGAGCTACAGGGCGACACTTGCAGGTGTTAAAGTTGAGCCAAATTTCACGGTTATAGGCAATGAGCCAGTGATACTGAGGGAATCTTTGGTAAGGGAGATTATGGAGATGGGTGCAAATGTTGTCGAGTCATCCTACAGGCTTTTCAACGGCATGCCTGGTCCTTTCTGTGTGGAGATGATATGCACTGAGGATATGGAGTTCTATGCGTTTGAAATATCCGCAAGAATTGTTGCTGGGACGAACCTCTATCCTCTCGGTTCTCCGTACACATGCTATTCCTATAAGGAGCCAATGAGCACAGGGAGAAGAATTGCCCGCGAGATAAAGAGGGCTGCGAAGCTCAACAAGCTGAGCAAGGTGGTATACTAACACCAAGAGGGGAATGGTGTTGAAGAGTAAACTGAAATCATTTACTATATTTTTTCTCCTCCTCTTATCCTACCAAGCAGGTGCCTGCCTTGAGAGCATAGACCCTGCTCTCGGTGCCAATCCTTCCTTCTTTAACATGAGCGAGCAGGTGAATAAGGAGGTATACTCCCAGAACATTTCAGCAGAGGAGAAGTTCTACCTGCTCATCCACCAGAATTTCCCTGAAGCACCGCTTCTATCAAACATACTACGCTATAACCTCCTGCTGCCATTTTCCTGCCCTCCAAAGGATGCTAAAATTGTTGACAAAACATATATACACGGAGCATGGGTGCAGGTGTTAACTGTCATGCCCTCAGTAATGGATGAGGAGAATAACTCCTGGGCTCTTCCAGAAGGCGAGGTGCTAGTTGCACATAACTATTCTATACAGCTGCCAAGAAGCGCAACAAATTCCTATCCAGACTGCGGTACTGTTTACGCGCTGCTAAATTCAAGCGAACGTTTGTCAGTCTATGCAAACTGGGCAGCAATTGGAAATTCTGCACTCACGAGCTATGAAACTAACTCCACAACTCTTGAAGCAAGGGCAGAGCTGCTCCTCTCAGCAAAAGTGAGAGAGGACCATTATGCATCAGTATGCTACTGCTGCGAGTCCAGCGAGGAGGGGTGCGAGTCCACATGCTGCTCCTGTGAGCTCTCAAGCACGGAGGTTGATGATGAAGAGGTGGCGCTCAACCACTCAATAGGCAGAAAAATCTACAGACTTGAGGCAACACCTCAGCTCACGATGCTGCGCTGTCCAAATGACCCGCTCAGCACTGCATCCGGTAACCTCTCGCTGAGGAGCAACGTTCCAGTGCAGTCACTCTTTCTCTCATTTGGTGATGCGAACATTTCGCTGCAGACTCATGAGCTTGACATAAAAACAGTGCTGAAGCCACACAACATGCTTGAAGCGCAGGCTTTGCCACGCATTTACGAGTTCTCCCAGAACATGTTTGTTAGTGGAGTTAATGTGTCCAAGGAAGTGATTCTCATCAATTTCACAGGCATTCCTCTGAAGGACGTGCAGACATCTTACGCGGGCCTGAGGCTGACAGACCTCTTCGGAGCTATGCATAACCTAACAAACTACACGGAAATCTCCTGCCCCTTAAACCCAGAAATCATCCTCGAAGTTCCGCACTGGGTTGAGCAGGGCTTGAGCTTCCAAGTGCTTGTCAGGCTCTCAGAGAGCGGCAGAGGACTGCCAGACAAGAAGGTATCTGTATACTATTCCGGGGAGGAACATTCCGGAGTGACAGATGCAGAAGGCAAGGTTATTTTTAATCTGAGAGCAAATCAGAGCCTAATTGAAGCGAAATCGGATTATGATGGTGTATACGCAGAAGTTCGTGCAAGGGCGAATCTCATGGTATACGACTCTTCCATAGTCTCATACCTCCTCTCTTTTTTGGCATTCCTTTTTATTCTAGTTCTGAGCTATATTGCTTTTAGGTTCATAGCCTGGAGGGGACGATGAGACTGCAAGCCTTCATACTCTCTCTGCTATTGCTATCATCTATCACTTACGCTGCGTGGCCAGACCCAAATGCAATTTCAGAAGCGCTCCTCAACACATTTATGTCAGCCCTTAAATATGCCGCCTCGCTCTTCATTGCTCTTGCGAACACTTTCATAGCATACAACCCCACAGTGACTGATTCCATTGCTTCGGTGCACACCAAACTCATCAGCCTTCTTGTGCCTCTCTATCTTGTAATACTAACATGGAATGGAATTCAGATAATGACCAGTGGTGTGATATCTACTCAGGCCAATGCCCGCGTGACAATACAGAATTCCCTCATAAGCATGCTGCTTGTGGCTTCCTCTCTGCCACTCTATAGGCTTCTGCTTAACGTTTCTCAGCTTATCTCCTCGTATTTCATTGCGGCTCCTTTCCCAGAGGTGGGCTACCCGTCGATTACAACACTGGCACTGTTCGTAGTGATAGTTCCTCTGCTTTTCTTCTTCATTGCATTCCTCATAATACGGTTCTTTTTCATATCTCTTGGTGCACTGCTCTTCCCCCTTGGAATATTCCTGTACTTCTTTTCACCGACAAAGCCGTATGGGAGGCTCATCATATCCATGATATTCTTTTTCCTATTCATTCAAGTCATAATCTCCCTCATACTTTCTGTTATGGAAATACTAGCCGCAACTCCGCCTGCAGTGGGTGGACTGAGTGGCATTGAGGAGCAGACTTATAAGCTCTGCATGTTTGTGGGGGGGCTCCTCCTGCTCATCCTAGTCCCTGCAATGATAGGGCTGCAGATACTGCTGGTGGCACTCTACCCAGAGATAAAGCTCTTTGGTTTCATAGGGCGGGTAAGTGCAAGCGTTAAAAATGTGGAGTAATAAATGATGATTGAATGGCGAAATACTTTGGAACATACGGGATACGGGGAAAGCTTGACACACTTACTCCGGGGTTCACACTGCGCATGTGCTCTGCATTTGGTACCTACATCCGGGGGGGCAGAGTACTTGTAGGGAGGGATGCCCGCCTCAGCGGGACGATGCTGGAGCACGCAGCAGTTGCAGGGCTGCTCAGTGCCGGGTGCGAGGTTCTGGGACTAGGCATAGTCCCGCTTCCAACTCTCGAATTTGAAATCAAGAGACTCTCTGCAGCTGGTGGGCTTATGATAACCGCATCACATAATCCTCCTGACTGGAATGGTCTGAAGTTTGCAGATAAGGATGGGATAGGCATCTCAAGAGAGGAGGGGGAGAGAATCGAGAGAATTTTTGAGAAAGGAGATTTCAATACTGCGGAGTGGAACAAACTGGGGAAAGTGGAGCATTACTCGCTTGCACTTGAAGAACACGCTGATGCTCTTCGGAAGTGCATTGAGAAGAGGCATATACTAAAAGAAGCACCAAAGGTTGTGCTAGACTGCGGTAATGGCACTGCAAGTCTAATTGCTCCGAAGTTATTCAAGGAGTTCGGCTGCAGGATCACAACACTGAATGCACAACTGGACGGCTCATTTCCGGGCAGGAATTCCGAGCCCACACCCCAGAACCTTAAAGGGCTCATGGATGCAGTAGTTGCCCTAAATGCAGATATGGGAGTTGCATGGGATGGGGATGCGGACAGGGTGATATTCATAGATGAGAAGGGAGGTTACATATATGGCGACAAGAGCTTCGCCCTCTGCGTTGATATAGCGCTCAGGGAGAGGAAGGGTTATGTGGTTACAACAGTCGCAACAAGCAATGCAGTTGCAGATGTCACAAAGGAGCGAGGAGGATTAATAGAGTATGTGAAAGTTGGAGGCCCTTATCTCTCCAGAAGGGCGAAGGAGCTCAACGCGGTGATAGCAGGGGAGGAAGCTGGGGGGGTGCTCTGGCCCGCAGTCCACCTGGGGAAGGATGGGTTCCTAACAGCTTTTAAGGTTCTTGAGAGGATATGCAAGGATGGCAGGTCTCTCTCCTCTTTAATTGCGGATATGCCTGCATACTACAACGCAAAGACAAAGGTTGAATGCCCTGCAGAAAAGAAGCTTGCAATACTGAGGAAGTTCAAGGAGAAAGTAAGGAGGGATGGGAGGATAAATGACCTCGACGGGATGAGAGTTGATTTTGAAGACTCTTGGGTTATCGTCAGGGCATCAGGCACTGAGAACCTTATGAGAATCTTCGCAGAGGCCAAGAGCCAGAAAAAGGCTGATAAGATACTGCGAAAGTATAAAAGAATTGTTGAAACATTAAGATAGTGGTGGTGAAATGAAGGCAATTGTATTGTGCGGTGGCAGAGGAACTAGGCTGAGACCTTATACGTATTCAATGCCAAAGCCCATGCTGCCCTTGGGCAAGAAGCCCATACTTGAGTTCATTATAAATAATATGAGAAACCATGGCTTCAAAGAAATATACCTGACTGTAGGATATCTGAAGGAAACTATAATGCAATACTTTGAGGATGGGAGCAAATTTGGTGTGAAAATAAGGTATTTCGTTGAGGATAAAGAAATGAACACTGCAGGCTCTATACTCCCATGCAAGAGATACATGGATGGAACATTTGTGGTTGCGATGGGGGACCATCTCACAGCGGTCAACCCGCAGAAGCTTATGGACTTCCATATAAAGAAAGGCGCTATGACAACAATGGCACTTAAAAGAACAGGAGTTCCGCTGGAGTATGGAATAGCGCATATTAATGATGATGGCAGAATAGATAGATTTGAGGAGAAGCCAATAGTTCAGAACCTTGTAAATGCTGGTTTATACTGCTTTGAACCTGAGATCTTTAATTATATAAAAAACGGGTATGACTTCGCGCAGGATGTCTTCCCAAAGCTGCTGAAGGACGGGAAAAAGGTTTACGGATACGTTTTTGATGAATACTGGATTGACATTGGAAGAGTTCCAGATTACGAGAACTTGAACCAGATAATAAGCATAGTTGACCTGGTGACGCATGGAAAATGACTACCAGTATATGCTCCAGATTGCAAGAACTCCAAATAGCACTTGAAATGCCAGCAGTATGATTACAAGCTGCTTCTCAGTTGGGCGAATTGTTTTCATTAGCAGATGAGTTAGAGAGTGTATCTTCCCTTCATAATACAGCCTGCCGCCCTTTCCCAGCTTTCCGAAGTTCTCCGCTGCAAATTTCGAGCGTGCCTTCAGAAGAAATTCGATTATCTGCGGTGTGAGGGCTATCACCCCCACTCGCTCTATATTGCCAAGCACAACTGCAGCAACGATGGATGCGCCTATCATATAGGTTGCAATATTGCCTGGGAATATTCTCGCGGGATACCAGTTGAAGAAAAGGAACGCCAGGCAGGCTCCGAACAGGGCAATCATGAGGAAGCTGGTCTCTGTCGTTTGCAATCCCATAAACCTAAGGAGGATGCTTGCTATGAAGATTGAAGCAGAAACTATAGCACCTGCACCTACCTCCAGACCATTGAAACCTGCAAGCAGATTTATGAGGTTGGAGCATGCAACTACGCCTAGTGGAATGAGGAGCAGCGAGTAGAGATTGAAGTCCATGGCACCAATGAAGGGTATTGTGTGAACACCTACATTGAAGTTTATAGTGAAGAAGATGAAGTTCATGGTTGTAACTCCCGCCTTCGTTACCATAAGGGGAATTGCCGCGAAGAAAGGGAGCAGCACCCTGTACCTATCTGATATCTCAAGTATATCATCGAGCAGACCCATGACTGCTATAAGGGTTATTGAACATACAGCGGCTAGCATATACTCGTGATTGAGGTCTCTAGACTGAAGCTGAAGGGAGAGAAGGACTGCTATTGATAGACCTAGCAGCATGACAACTCCCCCAATTTTTGGAATCATCGGCCTTTCTGTTTTATTCACATCCCGAGCTGTCAGGCCGTGCTCCTTCATCTTCCTAGCTGCCTTGGGTGTTACGAAGTATACTATGATAAAACTCAGCAGGAATACTATTGCGCAAGCAGCAAAGAAGTCTATATTCACCCTAACACCTCATAGACTTTTATATCCTCATTCTCAGAAGTATAAACCCGCTTCAGTCCTGCCACATCTTCAAAGAACATAACGAAGAGGTTCACTCGGTAATTATCCTGGGGGTAGATGATTCTGCTGTTGCCTATTATGAGAAACTTCTTAAGTGGAACCACTCTGCTTCCCTCTCCCGCAATTATAATAACATCGCCGTCAATCAGCCCTCCACTCGCAGGGTCTGCGGGCACCCAGGCTGCCTTCCCATCTCTTGAAACAAACACTGCATATAAGTTGCCTGCAGCAGTTCCATAGTTGAAAAACCTGAATGAGTCAATCCTAACCTTGGTGTTGTTTGCAATTATCTTCAAGGCTTCAATACTGTCAAAGAGAGATGCGTCAATTACAATATTGGTTATATTTTTCTCTCTCAAACCTGCTACTGATTCGTTTGATAGCATGAAGCGCGCAAACTCCGTGTCATTCGCATAGCTCCTCCTGCCTGTTGTGAACTCCATAAGGGGTGAAATCCCGAAAGCCCAAATGCTCGCATTATCAGGGAGATCCTCATTTGCCCACTCAAGCATGCTGTCTGTATTTGATCCAACTCTGTCAACATACTGTGAGGCTGTTAGTGCAGCCACGCTTACTGATGAAAAGAGCAGAAATGCCATAACTGAGAACGTGATATAGGCAACAATTCTCCTCTCCATGTAGAGTGACGCGATGAAGACTGAAGTTGCAGCAACGAGCAGTGAGGCGAGCACTGACTGCTCCAAACTCAGGAAGGTCTGCGAGAATTCAAAGGAAACAAAGAACAGCACTACTGAGAACATTGCAAGCGCCAACTTCTGGTCCTTGACTGCAAGAAGCTCATCCAGAGCGAAGGCTGAGAATAAGGCAACTCCGAAGGAGGAGGGGAAGATGTCAAATAGAGAGAGAAGCATTGAGAGGACAAAAATGGATGCTGCAAAAAATCCGAAGCTGCTCTTGCACTTATGCCTGCCCGCCAGCATTGCCACAAATGCAACAATACCTACTATCATGAGCGGCAGGTTGAGGATATGCACAACCCAGTTTGCCAGATTCATCTCTTTTAAAATATCACCTTGGGGGACTGTCCAGTTCATTGCCGATATGATGAGTAAAATTACTGAAGCTAGAAGCAGGAGATAGTTCTTCTTGTTGTAGAATAGAAAGAACAGCGAGCATGCCAGTATAAAGGCGCACATTCCAAGCGAATCGACATAATAAAGACCTGAACTCATCCCAAGGAGGAAAGCTCTGGAGGAAACCAGCAGAATTGCGCCGCCCAGGGCAGCTATATCCGAGAACATCTGCTTGAGCATGAAATAGAATGACAGAGCGCATATTGCTGAGAAAATTACCGGCAGTATTTTCGCTATATCAACCAACAAGGCTCCATTGAAATTTTCCTGACCTGAGCTGAGGGCAGCGTATATCAAACCAGTAAGCTGCTGCAGCATATTTGTGCCTGAGGGTTTTCCCTCCGCTGCATTTTTTGCTAGCAGCAGTTCAGAATATGAATTCATGTCCAGCAGGTGCTTCTTGGTTATACTATAACCTGAAACTGAGATGGAGAGCAGTAATATGAAAGCTATTATGAGCTTCTCCTCGTTTTCCATATAGACATTACCCCTTTCCTCTTCCAAGCCTGTCATGGGCTCTTGCAAGGTGACCCGCAGCCAGTGCAGAGATGAGGCTGACTTCGCCGGCGAGAGCTGTTGCGCAGGCTATCTCAGCAAACTTCCTAGCGTTGCTCCCTGGCGGGTTTCCTGGGCCGTAGCATCCCATTATCTGCAGCGCCTCTCTCTGGGTAGGCAGGTTCATGCCTCCTCCCAGAGCCCCGCTCTCAATGCTCGGCATGAGTATTGAGAAGTAGACACCGCCTCCCTCCTCCTCTGCCGATGTTATTGCCATTGCGCTGTTCATTATCTGCGCCGGGTCCTGCCCGCATGCAATGTATAAAGCGGTAGTTGGGTTCGCCACATGCGCATTGAAGCCTCCAAGCGCACCTGCTCTTGCTGAGCCGATAAAGTTCTTACCGTAGTTCACTTCCACAATCTTCTTCGGAGTTGTTTTGAGTATCCTCGCTACAATATTCTTGGGAATTGCCACATCTGCGCTGACGCTTCTTCCCCTTCCAAGAATAAAGTTTGCTGCTGATGGTTTCTTGTCAGTGCACATATTGCCGCTCAATGCGATGCACTTCACTCCCTTGTTCTCCTTCTCAATGAACTCGACAACCATCTCCAATCCAATGGTTATCATGTTCATTCCCATCGCATCTCCAGTGTCGCACACGAACCTCAGGAAAACATGCCTGCCCACTATGAAGGGCTGCACCATCTTCAGCTTGAGGAATCTGTCCTGCTCCATAAGCTCTTTCAGTTTGTAGAAGTTGGAATTCACCCAGTCTCTAAACTTAACTGCCTCTGCAAGATTTCTCACTTTGAAGAGGGGGGCTCGCGTCATGCCCTCATACAGTATTCTTACGCTGCAGCCTCCACTTGCAGTTATGGCTCTGGCACCCCTATTGATGGATGCAACCAATGCACCTTCTGTAGTTGCGAGGGGGATATAGAAGCTGCCTCTTGCATATTCGCCATTTACTTTCAGAGGGCCTGCTATTCCCAAGGGAATCTGCGTAATCCCTATGGGGTTGTCTATATTCCTGTTTGTAGCGGTTCCAAGGTCTATCGAATACTTCCCCATGTGCTCAAGCTTCGTTTTTGTGAGTTGCTCAAGAGCGCTTCTCCTGATATCAACAGCCTCTGCCGGGCTGGTGAACTTCTGAACATCATGGAAGCCTATTTTACCTTTGACGAGTTTTTTTACCAGTTCATTCATTCGAACACCGAATATAGATTTGCTCATACATTTTTATTAATGTGCTTTCACATCCTCAGGTATTTTGGGCATATGTTCCGTAATATAAACTCTTTCAGCAACGAATTAAATAAGCTATGCCAAAAATATATTCTCTACAAATATGAGTTGTTTCTATGGATTTAGGGGCAGGTTTGAGGAAGGCACTGGCAAAGATAACTGGCGCAGCAATAGTTGACGAGAAGGCGGTAGCCGAGCTCGTGAAGGAGCTGCAGAGGGTGCTGATAAGCAATGACGTGAACGTGAAGCTTGTTTTCGAGCTCTCCAAGAGGATTCAGGATAGGGCTTTGAAGAAGAAGCCTGCAGGAGGAGTGGGGGCAAGGGAGCACGTCGCTAAGGTGGTTTATGACGAGCTTGTCGCATTGATGGGGGAGAAATACGAGCCAAGGCTTGAGAAGCAGAGAATTCTGCTGCTGGGGCTTTTCGGAAGCGGTAAAACCACCAGCACGGCAAAGCTTGCAAAATTCTACAGGGATAGAGGATTAAGCATTGGGCTCATCTGCTGTGATACCTACAGGCCAGCTGCATATGAACAGGTGGAACAACTCGCGGCAAAAATAGGAGTGCCATTCTATGGAATAAAGGGAGAAAAAGATGTGAAGAAAATAGTGAAAGGTGGGCTGGAGCATTTCAAGGACAAGGATGTGATTATTGTTGATTCCTCTGGAAGGGATGCTTTTGATGAGGGGCTGCAGGAGGAGCTGAAGGAGATAAAGGAGGCATTCAAGCCTGATGAGAAGCTGCTTGTTGTCAGTGCGGACATAGGGCAGATTGCAAAGAAGCAGGCTGAGGAGTTCAACAAGGTAGTTGGCATAACAGGAGTGTTTGTGACGAAGATGGACGGAAGCGGAAAGGGTGGGGGGGCTCTCAGCTCAGTTGCTGCCTCGGGTGCTAAGGTTGCTTTCATTGGCACAGGTGAGAAGCTTGATGATTTCGAGGTTTTTGACGCGAAGAAATTTGTTGGAAGATTGCTGGGCTTCCCTGATTTGGAAGCATTGCTTGAAAAAGTGAAGAAAGCTGGCATGGAGCAGGAAGTTGATGCTGAAAAACTACTGGAGGAGGAGCTCACAATAGAGAGCTTCTACGAGCAGCTCAGGGCGACAAAGAAGCTTGGTCCCCTCAAAAGCGTCTTTCAGATGATGGGCATGGTTGACCTCCCAAAGGAATTAATGGAGCAGAGTGAAGAGAAGCTGAAGAAGTATGAAGTAATAATCAGCTCCATGACGAAACAGGAGAGGAAGGATGTCGAGCTCGTGAGGAAGAGCAAGGAAAGGATAGATAGAATAGCAAAGGGTTCGGGCACAAAGCCAGAGGATATTAAGGAGCTGCTCAGCCAGTTTGAGAAAATGAAGAAGTTCCTCAATGCATTCAAGAAGAACAGGGGTTTGAGGAAGCAGGTTGAGAAGATGATGAAAGGCGGGAATTTGCCGAAGATGATATGATGAAACCCATAGGTCCCTACTCCCCTTATGTGAAAGGGGGCGGCTTCATTTTCATTTCAGGACAGCTGGGAAGCGATGAGGAGGGCCGGATAATTGGCAATATTGAAGCGCAGGTTAGGAGAGCACTTGAGAATCTGAAGGATGCAATTGAAAGTGCTGGCGGCAGTATTGAGAAGACAGTTAAGGTTACAGTATATTTAAAAGACATGAGAGATTTTAATGCTATGAATAGGATATACTCAAAATATTTCAAAGCAAATGCGCCTGCAAGAACAACCATCGGAGTTGCGGAGCTCCCAAAAGAAGCATTGATTGAGATTGATGCAATTGTGAAGGTGTGAGAATGAGGATGGGGACGATACTGTTGTATATTGTGATTATTGTTATGCTAATTTACTTGCGGCCGATTGTTGTAAATGAGCCCACAATTCCCATTGAGTGGAAAGTCACTGCGGACAAACTTTTTGCAACTGTGGAGATAATATTTATTGTAGTTGTTCTGCTGAGAATTGCGGAGGAATGGGTAAGAAGTCATTTTAAGCTCTCGGAAGATGAGAGCAGGTATATCAGCAGCGTCTTGAATTATGTTGGGGCAGGGTTGATTCTATTCTTCTTAGGTCTGGTTTACATAAGCGATATAACATCTCTCACAATTTTCTCAGGCCTTATAGGTGCCGGGCTTGCGCTGGCTTTGCAACCTACAACGCTCAATGTAATCGGCTGGGTGTCAATAGTTCTTTCAAGGTTATACAAAACGGGTGACAGGGTTTTCATAGGTGACAATATGTGGGGAGTTTTGGGAGATGTCTCTGACATAAGCCTATTCTTCACAAGGATAAATGAGCTGGATAGGGTGAGCTGGCAGGAGACTGGTGGCTTTGTGAGCGTGCCCAACAGACTTGTGCTTGAGAAAAGTGTTGTGAACTATACTGCTGAAAGTCCATTCATCTGGGATGAGATATCTGTCAGGATAGCATATGGCAGCGACTATGAGCTTGCGAAGAAACTTGCAGAAGATGCGGTGAATAAAATCATGGGGGAGAAGATGAGGGATGCTGCAAAGTTCCTCAGCCTGAGGAAATACAAGCTCAAGATAAGGGATATCAAGGAGGAGCCAATAGCGTACGTATCTTTAGAAGGAGGCGCAATAAGGGTTGCAGTGCGCTATCTTGTTTCTGCAAGAAAGAAGAGGCAAGCTCAGGCTCAGATAACTGAGAGGCTTCTGAAAAGCTTCTGGAAAAGCAAGAACAAGATAAAGGTGGTGGGGTGAGCGTATGGAGTTCGCTATGCTGAGGTTTGTCATATGTCTCGTAGGATGCACTGCTGCAACCTATTATGACCTTTTCAACAAGAGGAACGTGCCTACGTGGCTCACCTATGCCCTAGTCGCCATTGGCGCTTTATTCACACTTGCTAGTCTTAGTATATCAGTTATAACGCAGAACTTTCTCATAGCTATTGCTATTTTCGTCTTGGGCTACCTCCTCTACAGGGCAGGGCAGATAGGCGGGGCTGATGTGCTCGTGTTTATTTCCATTGCGCTATTGCTTCCAGAAGCACCAGCACCATTACTCAGCACGACTGCGCCACACCTTGAATTCCCATTCGTGCTCTCAGTTTTCACACTCTCTGGAATGCTGGGGGTTTTTGGCATATTCCTAAAGTATGTGCCAATGACGCTCTACGAGTTCCTCAGAGGAGAGAAAATTAGAATCAGCCGCGCTCAGGCAGGGCTCGCAGTTGCCACACTACTGGTATATACAATATTCCTCTACTACCTTAACAGCATAGTTGAGCTGCCCCAAGTGCAGCTTATTATTTTCTTAGCAGTTGTGGTATGCGCCACGAGTCTATTCACCCTTAAGGATCATATAAGCGAGAAGCACATGATAAGGATGGTTGGCGTTGATGAGATAGATGAGGAGGATATACTTGCAGTTGAGAAGATGGATCAGAAGGTAGTGAGCAAGTATAAGCTCGATAAACTCCTAACTCCTTCAGAGATAGACAAGCTGAGAAAAATGGGGAAGAAAAAGAAATTCCCGGTATACAAGGAAATGCCTGTGTTCATGCCATACGTGCTCATTGCTCTGCTCGCAGCGCTGCTTTTTGGAGACCCGCTGGCGTATCTCTACCCACTTGGCATCATGCCCTGAGGAGAGGGGACGGGCTTCTTTCCAACCCTATGCCGTGCACTGCGATTCTTGCACTGTTTCCGAACTCCTCGATTTTGAACCTCTCTTTTGTGAACTGCTCTAGCACCCATATGTTCGTTTTTATGTGTGGAGTCAGCTCACTTACAGTCACTGATGAATCACCTTTTGCCAGCGCAATGTAAATCAGCACCTGATCTCCTATATGCTTGTCAAGTGCCGCCCCGCTTCTCATTTCCGCAAGAAGCTCCTTGGCAGCCTCCTCTCCAACCTGCTCTGATTTCTTGCCAAGTGCGCCAAGCGAAGATGCTCCGAGTATACTATTTTCGTATACTGCCCAGAGAGTTAGCGCTGAGCCTCTTGAAGGCGAGGGCAGAATCTGAGTTTCTATCTCAACATCTCCGTATCCACTCTTTGCAAGCAGCTGCTTTGCTGAATCTGCCTGCCTTGAAGCAACGCTATCCGGAAGGTTGGAACAGCATGAAACTCCGGCAATCTTGAGAAGCTGGCCGGGAGATTCCAAAGTGAGAGGCAGTAGGTAATCAGCAGGTCTTGAGAGAAGTGACACAGCGCCACCTCCTTTTGGATACCATCCCACCCTCTCAAGCTCGAAGGATGATGGAGTATACCCCATTTTCTTCAGTGTGGGGAAGAAAACTTCCTTCACGAAATGAAAATTTGGCGACCATGCAACATGCGTTCCGCCAGTTATTTTCAGACTCATATCAGAGGGAGAGAAAACTGCAAGAGGCAGAATTGTCTGCAGCACAAGCATTGATGAGCCTGCAGTCCCTATGTTGAATTTGAACTCGCCACCCCTTAGCGAGGCTGGGGAATAGAGCAGCTCCATCGAGCCCTTGGCAAGCCCCTCTGTTCTGGCATCAGTAATTCTGGCAGCAGCCTCGACACTCATGAGATGCTGCGCCTGCATCCCAGGTTTTGTCCTCTTCGCCCGTATATTGGAAAGCTTTACGGGAATATGCAAAACCGATGAAAGCGAGACTGAAGAGCGCAGTATTTGCCCGCCTCCTTCCATCTCATCTGCTTTTATCTCAATCATGCGAAAGTATTTAGGCATATGAATAAATATAAACAAGGGGAGAAATCTGTTGATAGGAGGTTATGGTTCAGAAGGCAGTATTGCTGAATGCTTAGTAATAGAGTTGTTAAAAAGAGGCCAGCGCGTCATGCGCTGGCAAGGCGACCAGTTTTGCTGCCTTTCGGCAGTATTAGAGAAGACGCAAAAAACGAAGTAATTTATTATATTTGCACCCTAATATAAAGCTTTCGCTTGAAGAGGAATGGATGTGGAAGAGGAAAGGAAATCTGGTGAGACCGGGACGCTTGAGAAGGAGAAGGCGGAGCTACTTGAGAGGCTGAAGGAGGCGGATAGGAGGCATAGGTATAAGATGTATGAGGCGAAGGCACTTGAGGAGATGCTTGAGAAAAAGAGGAAGGAAATTACACTTCCACCGGCGGGTGAGATAAGGAAAAAAATCCGAAGGCTGGAGTTCATAATTTCCACAGAGGCTAGAACTCTGAAGCAGGAGAGAGAATTGGTTAAGGAAGTTAGGGAGTGGGAGAGAAAACTCAAAGATGCAGTCAATACTGAGAGGATGGAGAGGAGGCTTAGGCTTATAACGGATGACATCAAGAAGGCGGAGGAGCAGATTTTGGAGCTGGAGAGAAGACTAGATGAAATGAGAAAGGCAATTCATGAGAAGCGCAGCACAAGCAGCAAGCTTGAGAGGGAGAAGAAGCTTCTAGAGCTGAAGAAGAAAGTAGATGAGGAAAAGTCGAAGGAGATGGAGCCATTCATGCAGAAGAATGCGGATGGCAGGGTGGGTCTGGGTGAAATCTGCATAATAAAGAAGAAGGAGAAGTAGCTAATCTGAGGCAGTAATATCTATAGGTGGAGTGATGAAATCCAAAGCCAGTAAGATAAAAGACGAAAAAGGGAGAAGGATTTTGTATTGGTTGATGATAGGCTTCTTGGTAACTGAGATCATTGCAATAATCTTATTACATGTAGGTTGTACTTCCCGAAACTTAAATTCAATGTTGTTAAATGGAAAGATGCTACTTTATCTTATTGTTTTCAGTATTGTGATTTCTTTCCCATTAGCAGTCTACTTATACGAAATCAAGATAATTCTAATCCACTTCTTATGCCTTGTAATGTTCATTTTCGTATTCTTTAGTTCTTGTTCCATATCCTAACTGTTGTCTACAAGAAAAAGAAGACAAAGCAGTGTAGCTATTTCATGCATGCTTTCAGGAAACCCATGAAGAGTGGGTTAGGTCTTTCAAGCCTTGATGTGAACTCTGGGTGGAACTGAGTTCCTATAAAGAATTTGTGGTTGGGCAACTCGGCAATCTGCATCACATCCTCTCCAATTGCCTTGCCTGAGAAAACCAGTCCTTTCTCCTCAAAAGTTTTAACATACTTTTCATTTATTTCATACCTGTGCCTAAAGCGCTCCCTTGCCTTTGTGCTTCCATATAGCTTATGGGCAAGAGTTCCCTCCTTTATCTGAACATCATGCCCTCCCAACCTCATTGTTGCTCCCTTGTAGGATATTCTCCTCTGCTCTGGGAGCAGGTCAACCACAGGATGCTTTGTATTCGGGTCGCTCTCGGTTGTATTTGCTCCAGTCAAGCCGCATACATCCCTTGCAAACTCCACAACTGCCAGCTGCATACCTAAACATAACCCAAGGAAAGGTATGTTTTTCTCCCTTGCGTATTTTATGCACTGAATCTTTCCTTCCATCCCCCTCTCGCCAAAGCCACCCGGAACTATAATTCCATCGCAGTTCTTCAGCACATCAACTGTCTGCTTTCCATCCTCTATCTCTGTTGTTTCAATCCACCTGATATTCACTCTGCAGTCATTATGCGCCCCTGAGTGGATAAGAGCTTCCTTTATGCTCACATAAGCATCCTTCAGGGCAGTGTACTTGCCGGTTATTCCAATTGTAACATCTTTCTTCGGGCTCTTTATCTTCTCTACAAACCCCTCCCAGTTCTTCAAATCCTTTTTGCTTGGCTTGATGCATAGCCTGTGCATTACCAGTTCTACTAGATTCTGCTTCTCAAATAGAAGTGGAACTTCATATATCGTCTCACTGTCTGGGTCGTCTATAACTGCCTCCTCCGGAACATTGCAGAAGAGAGCTATTTTCTTCTTCGCGTTTGCAGAGAGCTTCCCAGCTCCTCTGCATACTATTACATCTGGCTGGACACCCATGCTCTGCAGCAGCCTTGTTGCATGCTGAGTTGGCTTCGTCTTCTGCTCACCAACAGACTCAAGGAGCGGCACATAGGTTACTTGGATGAACATTGTGTTGTTCCTATTCTCAAGCGCCAGCTGCCTCATTGCTTCAATGAAGTATGAGTTTTCCAAGTCACCAACAGTCCCTCCAACTTCAATGAGAACAACATCCGCATCATAATCGCTTCCTGCTTTTTTAACCCATCTCTTTATCTCATCTGTGAGGTGCGGCACAATTTGAACATCATATCCTAAGTAGCCTCCCTTCCTCTCTTTATCGATTATGAGCCTGAATATCTTGCCTCCTGTGATGTTGTTATCCCATTTCAAATCAATATTCAGAAATCTCTCATAAGTTCCCAGATCCATATCGCACTCAGCCCCATCATCAAGCACGAAAACCTCTCCATGCCTGTAGGGGTTCATTGTACCACAATCAACATTCAAATAGCCGTCGAACTTTACAGGAACTACATTGAAGCCTTTTGACTGCAGCTCCTTGCCAATAGAGGCAGTTACAATGCCCTTCCCCAATCCACTCATGAGAGAGCCTAGAATGACTATGTATTTCCTATCCTTCTCAGCAGGCGAAGCAGATTGCATACTATCTTTTATTAACAAACATTTTAATTAGTATAGCTGTGATGTCTGATAATTCACACACTTTTTATTGGTTTGAATTCATCTACGCCAGCTCTGAAAGTATAACTCCTCCATGTGCCAGGGCATCTCTCTTTCAAAATGCATTTGTCGCAGGATTCAAAAATAGTGCAGAAGCATCCACTTGCACTTTTGGGAGGGGGTAGACAGGTTATCAGCCCTCCCTCGACATTCCTCTCAGCTATATTTTTCCAGTATTGTTTGTCAATAACACAGAAAGGCATATGATGCAAGCTAAATTGCATGTTGTTTTTCTCCAGAACAGCAAGCCCTCTATGTAGATATGGTTTGAGAGCGGTTATCCGTACAAAGAGCTTTTTTTTGTTTATTTCGCTAGTTCCGGCCAGATCTACTGGTAATAACACCACATTATGAATTCCTTCGAATTCCTTAGAGATAAACTTTGCAATTGCAGGTAGATGTTTGTAATTCAGTTTATGAAATAGGATGGTTATCTCAATATAGAGCTTATCCCGGTATACGAGGAGGTTTTTAATTCCCTGAACTGTTTGCTTAAAGCTGCCAGGGGTCATAGTTATTTTATCATGAAGTTCTGCATTCTGGGCATGCAATGCAATTGACACGGCATTACATCCGCTATTGACAACTTCCTTTGTGAATTCTGGGTAAAAGAACATTCTGCCGTTACTCTCCAGATGAATGCGCTTGTAACAAAGTTCATTTGCATATGAGAGAAGCTCTGTTACATCAGACCTTATTGTAGGCTCACCTCCATTAGCAGTGAAAATAGCTTCTGTTTCTTTGCTATGTCGACGAAGCTCTAATTTGAATCTCTCAGTGTCCATTGTTCCTAAATTCCTCTCTCTCGGTCCGCTAGCACAGAATATGCAGTTATTATTACAGGTGCATACATCCTTAGCGAGGTCTAAGTACAATATATTCATAAAGCTCCCTACCTTATTTCAGACATTCTCCTGAGATTTATTTGAGGATATTCTCTCGATTGCATACTATTTTTTATTAACAAACATTTTAATTAGTATTAATGGACCCGAAAGAAAAATTATTCAAACTGTGGAGCGGGGAGAAGGAAAGCAGAGCTCTTGAGAAGATGAGCAACAGCTTCTACAAGGAGATGGGGGGCCATATAAGCGGAGAGGTGTATGAAATTCTTGAGGAGACCGAGAAGCTACTCCTGAAGGGGGCGAGCATCGAGCCCAATAACGTCAGAGATATGCTAGAAGAGAAAGTCGAGCACGATCTGAAGAAAATAAATGATGTTTATAAGCTCAGGGATGAGAAGAACCTTGAGGCTGTGAGACTAGACTCGCTGAATTTTGACAGGCTCAGCCTTGATGAGAGAATATTATATGAGTCATTCGTAAAGGCAAGGGAGAGGTATAGGGAGGAGGCTCTTGGCAGAATAGACAAAGTTATTGAGGGAGGGTATAAGAGGGTTCTGAGGCTTGCGGCATGCTACACCTCTGGGAGGGGCAGGAGTGAAATACTTGAGCCAGAGAAAATAAAGGGGAGTATTGTAAACATGCTTGATTTTGCCGAGGTGAGCGTTTTCCTTGTCTCTCCATGGATATGGGGTGTGGATGTGATACTTGAGAGACTGGAGGAGCTTAAGAGGAAGAATCTGGATATAAGAATTATTTGTAGGCCCGCGCTTGAGGGGGATGCATCACATGGGGCGATGGTTGAGAGGTTGCAGAAGGCCGGCATACCTATATGTCTTAACCCCGTAGTGCATGCAAAGTTCTTCATTATTGATGAGGTAGAAGTGCTCTTCACATCTGCGAACCTCACAAAGACGAGCTTGGAGAGGAATATTGAGTTTGGGATGAGAACTTACGAGCTGAAGGTTGTTGATAGGTATATTGATGAGTTCAATAAAATGTGGGAGCAAAGCGAGAAGGTCTAAAGGTGCATAGATGGCCGTTCTGGTAATATGCGAGAAGCCGCGCGTGGCCCAGAGAGTTGCGACTGCACTGGATAGCAATGCTAGGAGAAAACTGTTCAATGGAGTTGTTTACTACGAAGTTGAGAGGGGAGGAGAGCAAATATATGTTGCACCTACTGTGGGGCACATCTACACGCTGAGGGAGAAGAACGGCGGAGGGTATCCTGTTTTTGATGTTGGGTGGGCCCCATCATACCAAGTTGATAAGGGTGCGTATTATACTAAAAAGTATCTGGATACAATAAAGTTTCTTGCGGGCAGGGCTCAGGAGTTTGTGAATTCATGCGATTTTGACACAGAAGGCAGCATAATTGGTTACAACATCATACGGTTTGCATGTGGAAAAACTTCTGGCAAGAGGATGAAGTTCTCAACTCTCACTGAAGAGGAGCTTGCTGAGGCATATGACAAGAAGGAGGAGCTGGATTATAACAATGCCTATGCAGGAGAAGCTCGCAGCATCCTGGACTGGCTGTGGGGCATAAACCTCTCAAGAGGGCTGATGAGTGCAGTGAGGCAGAGCGGGGAATACAGGGTTATGAGCATAGGCAGGGTACAGGGTCCCACGCTGAAGATATTGAGTATGAGGGAGAGGGAGATAGCTGCATTCGTGCCAGTTCCCTTCTGGCAGTTATTCGCTCATTGCAAGGGAGTGAAATTCACTCATGAGAAAGGGAGGTTCTTCGAGAAGGAGGAAGCAACTGAGGCAAAGAAAAGAACAGAGAGAGGCGGGGTTGTTGACAAAGTTGAGAGAAAGAGGTTTGAGCAGCTCCCCAACCCCCCATTTGACTTGACTTCTCTGCAGATTGAGGCGTATAGGTGGTTTGGCTTCTCTCCATCACAGACGCAGGAAATCGCGCAGGCGCTCTACGAGGCAGGCCTTATATCCTACCCGCGCACTGCATCCCAGAAACTGCCTGCGAAGCTCAACCTGCCCAGAATAATAAACATGCTCTCCAAGAATCCGAATTATGAGAAGTTTGCAAAGGAGCTTATTGAGAAAAGGAGGTTCTACCCGAGAGAGGGCAGCAAGGATGATCCCGCGCATCCGGCAATATTTGTCACCGGTGTTATTCCCAAGAAAGGCACCTCGGAGGTAGAGCTGAAGGTGTATGATCTCATTGCGAAAAGGTTCCTTTCCTGCTTCGCTGAAAATGCTGTTAGGGAGAAGATGCGTGTGGAACTCCTGCTTGGAGACCAGAGATATATTGGGGAGGGAGCAAGAGTGATTAAGGAGGGCTGGATAAGCTTCTACAAGCCATACACGAAGTTTGATGAGACAGACCTCTCTGGCTTTAAAGAGGGTGAAGAGGTTGAGGTTGACAGACTTGAGATGAAGAAGGACAAGACAAAACCACCTGCGAGATACACGCCTGCCTCAATAATACAGACGCTTGAGGAGAAGGAGCTGGGCACAAAAGGGACGCGCTCCATGATTGTTGACACGCTATATAAGAGAGGTTATACAGCAGACAGAAGTATTCGGGTAACAACTTTTGGACTTGCTGTGTGCGATGCGCTTGAGCACCACTCACCTGAGATTCTTGATGAGGAGATGACAAGGAAGCTTGAGAGTGAGATGGGGTGGATACAGGAGGGCAAGATAGAGGAGGGTAAAGTGATTGAGAATGGCAAGGCCCGGTTACTGGAAATTCTGCAGGATTTCAAGAAGAAGGAGAAGGAAATTGGGAAGGAGCTTGTGACTGCTTTGAGGAACACAAGTTTCGAGCAGAACTTCATTGGAAAATGCCCGAAGTGCGGGGGGGATTTGAAGATAATTGTCTCAAAAACAAGCGGAAAGAGGTTCTGCGGTTGCTCCAACTACCCGAAATGCTCGCAGAGCTACCCCATTCCCCAGTTTGGCAGCATAAAACCATTGAAAAAGAGCTGCAAAGTCTGCGGTCTGCCTATGATATTTGTGAGAAGCGGCAAGAAAGTATTCCAGATGTGCATAGACCCTAACTGCAAAAGCAAGGAGAATTGGGGGAAGAAATGAGACCTACTACAGTTGATGCAGTAATAGTTGATGAGGGAAGGGTTCTTCTCATTAGGAGGAAGTTTGAGCCGTTCAAGGGACGCTGGGCTTTACCAGGAGGATTTGTCGATGAAGGAGAAACCGTTGAGCAGGCTGTCGAGAGGGAGGCTCATGAGGAAACTGGGGCGAGGGCGAAAGTCAGATGCCTGATTGGGGTTTATTCTGACCCCAAGCGAGATAAGAGGGGGAATATCACTGTGGCTTTTTTGATGAAGTTTATTGGAGGCGAGGTTAGAGAGAGCGATGAGGCAGATGAGGTTAGGTGGTTCGGGCTTGGGGAGCTACCGCAGCTTGCCTTTGACCATGCAAAAATAATTGAGGATGCGAGAGGGATGCTGTGAAAGTTCCTTTGGATATGAACAGGGGCACGCAGGAGAATGCTGTTGTTTACTACGAGAAAGCAAAGAAAATGAGGGAGAAAGTTGCGGGAGTTCAGAAAGCAATTGAGGAAAGCAAAAAGGAGCTTGAGAAGTTTGAGGAAGTTGTTGAGAAGAAACCGAAAATGAAAAGGAAGAAGCAGTGGTATGAGAAGTTTCACTGGTTTGTCAGCAGCGATGGATTCCTTGTTATTGGAGGGAGAGATGCAGAGCAAAATGAACTCATTTTCTCGAAGTATTTTGAAAATGCAGATGTCTTCCTGCATGCAGATATTCATGGCGCTCCTTTCGTTGCAGTGAAGAATGGCTCTAATGCACCTGAGAGGACTCTGCAAGAGGCGGCACAGTCCGCTGGCAGCTATTCCAGTGCATGGAAGGAGGGTATGAGTAGCGTTGATGTTTACTCTGCGAGCAAGGAGCAGGTTAGCAGGCATTCCCAGGGAGAATATGTTCCCAAAGGCGGTTTTGTGATAAAGGGGAACCGAAAATGGTTTAAAAACATAGAGCTAAAAATGTATATTGGAGTGACAGGGTGTGGCATAGAGTGCATACCCGCATTATGCGGCAAAGAGCGCTTTGTATCCTATGCTGAAATTAAACCTGGCGGAGTTGGAAAAAGCGACCTTTCCAAAAAACTGTTTCAACTCTTATCAGAGAAACTAGATGAGAGCAAACAGAATTGGAGTGAGGAGGATATACTGAGGGCTCTTCCCCCAGGAGGGGGAGAGCTGGTAGAAAGGTGATTTGGATGACGTTAAAAGGTGTTGAACTCAAGGTTGTGGAAGCATACCAGAATGATGTTGGGAGGGGTATTGTTAGAATGGATTCCAGAGCGAGGAAAACGCTTGAGGTTACCACAGGTGATATTGTTGAAGTAAAGGGCAAGAGGATAACTGCCGCAGTTGTTTGGCAGGCGCATCCACAGGATGAGGGATTGAATATAGTAAGAATGGATGGATACCTGAGGCAGAATGCAGGAGTGGGTTTACAGGATAAAGTTTTTGTTAAAAAAAGTGAGCCCAAGGAGGCTAAGAAAGTAATTCTCTCGCCAAGCGAGCCCATAAGGTATTCGCCTGGCTTTGACGAGTTTGTCAAGAAGAGGCTGATTGGCAGGGCAGTTACAAAGGGAGATACGATATTCGTTGGTGTATTCGGGACATCCCTGCCTCTCGCAGTTGCGCTTGTGCAGCCTCAGGGCATAGCGGTTATAAACGAGGCAACTGAAGTGGTTCTCAAGGAGGAGCCTGTGAAGGATGCGGGGAGGATAGCGCAGATAACCTATGAGGACATAGGCGGTTTGAAGGAGGAGATTCAGAAGATAAGGGAGATGGTGGAACTTCCTCTGAGGCATCCCGAGCTTTTTGAAAGATTGGGTATAGAGCCGCCAAAAGGAGTGCTTATACACGGTCCGCCAGGAACAGGAAAGACTCTGCTTGCCAAAGCGGTTGCAAATGAAAGCGAGGCGCATTTCATATACATAGCTGGACCGGAACTTGTGAGCAAGTTCGTTGGGGAGAGCGAGGAGAGGCTGAGGCAGGTTTTCAAGGAAGCAGATGAGAATGCACCAGCAATAATTTTCATGGATGAGCTAGATGCGATTGCTCCAAAAAGGGAGGAGGTTACTGGAGAAGTTGAGAAAAGAATGGTCTCCCAGCTGCTTGCCCTAATGGATGGGCTGAAGGCAAGGGGGCAGGTCATTGTCATAGGCGCTACGAACAGACCGAATGCTATAGATCATGCTCTCAGAAGGCCTGGCAGATTTGACAGAGAAATAGAGATAGGCGTTCCTGACAGGAACTCGAGAAAGGAGATACTGCAGATTCACACAAGAAACATGCCGCTTGACAAGGATGTGGACTTGGATGAGCTGGCTAACATCACTCACGGGTTCACTGGGGCGGATGTTTCATCACTTTCCAAGGAGTCGGCAATGAAGTCGCTGAGGAGAATCCTTCCCAAGATAAATTTGGAGGAGGAGTTTGTCCCGCAGCAGATTCTTGAGGAGTTGAAGGTGACAAGAGATGACTTCTTCAATGCGATGAGGGACATACAACCTTCAGCATTGAGGGAAGTGTTCGTTGAAATTCCAAATGTGCAGTGGGAGGATGTAGGTGGGCTTGAGAATGTGAAGAGGGAGCTGAAGGAGGCTGTTGAACTCCCGCTGAAGAGCCCCGAAAAATTCACAAAGTTGGGGATAAGGCCTGTGAGGGGCATACTGCTCGTGGGAATACCCGGTACTGGAAAGACTCTGCTGGCAAAGGCAGTTGCAACAGAGAGTGAGGCCAACTTCATATCAGTGAAAGGCCCCGAGTTCCTCTCGAAATGGGTGGGGGAGAGCGAGAAGGCTGTGAGAGAGCTCTTCAGAAAGGCAAGGATGGCTGCCCCGTGCATAATTTTCATAGATGAGCTAGACGCTGTAGCAGGTTTCAGGGGGGCGTATGACGAAGGCACAAGGGTAACTGAAAGAGTTGTGAACTCCCTTCTCACAGAGCTTGACGGTTTGCAGAATTTGAAGAATGTCGTGGTGCTTGCAGCAACCAACAGGCCGGATATGCTGGACCCTGCCCTGCTTAGACCTGGCAGGTTTGACAAAGTAATACAGCTGCCGGTGCCTGATGAGGGGATGAGGTATGAGATATTCAAGATACATACAAAGGGCATGCCTCTTACAAAGGATGTTGACCTGAAATTGCTGGCAAAGAAGGCAGAGGGTTATACGGGAGCGGATATAGAGGGAGTGTGCAGAGAGGCGGGTATGTATGCGATACGCAACAATGTTGAAGAGGTGAATATGGCACACTTCACGGATGCTCTCACAGAAGTTAAGCCCAGTATAACAAAGGCACAGATAGAGAGGATAAAGAAGTTTGTTGGCGGAGAAGATAGCATGTACAGGTAGTCGCATGCTGGATGTCAGGATATTTCTCAAATCAATTGTTCTCTTCACAGCAGTTGCGTTGATAATCTACGCCATGGTGCCAAATGCCGGGGTTGACTTCCTTCTGAAGTCACTTGCATTTGCATTTGGCTCAGCAATGCTCATGCCTTTCATCTACCCTCATATAAGAGGAGTGAGGAGCGGTGATGAAGTTAAAGTAGTCTTATCCGAACAGGAGCTTCCCTTCAGCATTCTCTACAGGCGCTCGGATGCTGTCGCCAAGGATAACGGCAGAATTGGTGAAACAATAAGGATTGCATTCAGGGATGGGAATGAGGAGGGGGGAATGGTAATTTCCTATGCTGGCTTGTTTGCTCCCGCGAAAGTGAAACTGCTTCAGAAGGAGATAAGGGTGGTGTGAGACATGGAAACAGGTGAGATTTTTGACATCCTTGTATCAGTCATCGCTCTGGCAGTTGCATTCTCGATTGGAAGGCTGCAGTATTTTCCAATAATAGTGGCAACTGTGGGTGTTGGATTTGTAGCCCACGAGCTTGCCCATAGATTTGTTGCAAACCACTATGGGGCAAAAGCTTTCTTCAAGGCATGGCCAGAGGGACTGCTCCTCATGCTTGCGATGGCAATAGTAACAAATGGCAGATTCCTCTTTGCAGCTCCGGGAGCAGTATATATCTACTCTAGCTACCTCAGCAGAAGGGAGAATGGTATCATATCCATCTCCGGTGCGCTCACGAATTTCCTCTTAGCCATACTGTTCATGTTCGTGGCAGTTGCAATTGGAATGAGAGGGACTCCAACGGCAGCGATGCTGGCCGAATCTTTCATCGCTTTCGGGACGTATACAAACCTCTACTTGGCTTTCTTTAATATGATTCCAATACCTCCTCTGGATGGAAGCAAAGTGATTTCATGGAGCTTTCCAGTATGGTTCATATTCACTGCGATATTGTTTGCGCTGCTCTTCTTGTGAGTGATTAGATGCGCTGGGGACCTGCGGGCATACCAATGGAGTTCGAGGGAAACACTGCTGAGGCTATAGGTTATACCGCAGGGGAGGGGTTGAACGCCTTCGAGTGCGAGTTTGTGAAAGGAGTGAAGATGAGGCATGAATTGGCTGTGGAAGCTAGAGGGATAGCAGAGAAAAATGGCGTTTCACTGAGCGCCCACGCGCCATACTGGATAAACTGCGCTGCAATGGAGAAGATGAAGATTGATGCAACAATACGGAATATCATGGAAACTGTAAGAATAGCACAGGTTCTTGGGGCAGGAGTCATAGTATTACACCCTGGTTTCTACATGGGAAGGAGTCCAGAGGAAACGATGAAGCTCGTGAGGAAAACCCTTGAAGATGCGCTGGGTAGAATGAAGCAGGAGAAGATAAAGGGAGTATGGCTGGGCTTGGAAACGACTGGGAAAGGGACTCAGTTTGGCACTCTTTCAGAGAATATTGAGCTCTCAAGCTCTCTTGAGATGACGAAGCCTATAGTAGATTTTGCGCACATTCATGCGAGGGAAGGTGGCTCCCTGAAAAGAAAGGAGGACTACCTTAAGATATTCGCTGAAATTGAGAAGAAACTTGGAAGAGAGGCTGTGAAGAATTTTCACTCCCACTTCAGCGAGGTTGCATGGGGGGATAAGGGCGAGAAGCACCACATGATTCTGGGGCAGGCGTACTCTCCTCCTTTCAAACCGCTTGCTGAAGTGATTGTTGAGAATGGCTACAACGGAACGGTAATTTCCGAGAGCCCACTGCTTGACATTGATGCTCTGAAAATGAAGAGAATCTATGAAGAGATTGCTTCAAAAAATAGATGAAGGTATTTATAGTTTATTATGCGTAAAACTATTGCACTTGGAGGTGTTTTGATGGATACGAGAAAAATTGCTTTCCTTACGCTGTTCACAATAATTTCGTTGGCAGCATATCAGCTGAAGTTCTCAACAATACTCGGGGTTCCATCACAGAATTTCAACTTCTTTCAATTCATAGGCCCAATTGGTGCAGGCATATTCAACCCTATTCTCGGGGTTGCATCAGTATTGTTTGTTGAGGTTCTGAATTTCTTCGTCTCTGGAAAGGCACTTGACCCAATAACGCTCGTAAGGTTCACTCCCATGATGTTCGCTGCATTCTATTTTGGCTCAAAAAGCAGGAGTAGAGTGATAGTCCCTCTTGTATGCATGGGGTTATTCATACTGCATCCCATTGGGAGAGAGGCGTGGTATTATTCCCTTTACTGGCTCATACCAGTTGCAGCAGCAGTGTGGAAGGACAGATTATTCCTGAGAAGCCTGGGAGCAACTTTCACTGCCCATGCAATTGGCTCAGTGGCATTCCTGTATGCTTTCAACATACCTGCGGATGTTTGGGCAACGCTGGTACCAATAACTGCATTTGAGAGGCTCTCCTTTGCAATTGGAATAAGCATATCATACATTGCAGTGAACACTATAGTGAGCAGCATCTCAAGCAGGGTTGATGTGAGGGCACTGAGGATAGACCCGAGGTATGTTCTGTTCAGGGAGAATTAGGGGCATACCTAACTCTTCTGCCCTCTATTACATATTTTCCTTTTGAGAAAGAGTCGACAATCATAGGAAGCCCCACGTGCTCCCTTTTCAGTATCTTCGCAGCAACCTCCTCCCCACTCCTGCAGTCGCTTATGTCAACTGCCTCCTGATATATTACTGGCCCCCCATCAGGGGTCTCATCAACAAAATGAATCGTATAGCCAGATATTTTCACCCCATAGTTGAACGCATCCTGTTGCGCATGAGCTCCTGGGAAGGAGGGGAGTAATGCGGGGTGTATATTTATCATTCTGCCCCTGTAATCTTTCAGAAATTTCACATCTTTTATCAGCCTCATGTAACCTGCGAGCACCACCAACTCAACCTTGAACTCCTCAAGCTTCTTCCTAATTGCTCTGTCATGCTCCTCGCCTAAGCCGTAGTTCTTCCGCTCTATGCAGAAAGCCGGTATGTTGTGCTCCTTAGCTCTCTCAAGTGCTTTTGCACTGGAGTTGTCAGAGATTAGAACAGCTATTTCTGCATTCACGCGCCCGCTCTCCACTCCATCGATTATTGAGTGGAAGTCGCTTCCCCTTCCACTTGCGAGCACGCCAACCCGTATTTTGCCCATAAAATGTTTATGTTCAAGAAGCTTAAAAATTCTCTCATTGAGCAAGCCTTTCGCTTCTTCTCTTTGCCCTTGCTTCGGAGAGCATGTAAATTGAGCCGGTTATGAGAATGAGGTCTTTTTTTCCTGCAATGGACTTTGCATACCTGATAGAGCGCTTCACGTCCTCCATTATTTTGATTGGTTTCCCATACTTTTCTGCTTCTTTTTTTATGACTTCTGGCTCGGCTGCCCTCTCAAGCCGAGGCTTGTTTATTATTATCATATCTGCTGCCGGGACTATCTCTTTGAGTATATCACCTATTGCCTTATCTTTCATAATCCCAATGACGAGAATGAGTTGGTCATAACTGAAAAGCTTCAGAGAGTTTCTCAGAATTCTCATTGCAGGAGGATTATGCGCACAGTCCATCACAACAAGTGGTTTTCTCTGCACTATCTCAAGCCTGCCCGGCCACTTTGTTTTTTGCAGACCAAAACGTATGACTTTCTCTCTGATACCAAGCAGCTCAGCAACGAGGACGCTCAAAGCAGCATTTTCAATCTGGTGTCTCCCTAGCAAGCCCGCCTTTAGATGAGTGTATTTCCTTTTACGATTTTTTAAATTGAATATGCAGCCAGTAAGGTCACACCTCACTTCCTTGTAGCTTGCATTCTTGCTGAGAGGGATAAACTCAGCATCTTTCTCCCTGCATATCCTCTCAAAAACTTCAAGCGCTTCTCTTTTTCTCTCAGCAGTCACAAGAGGAATGCCTTGCTTTATTACCCCTGCTTTCTCACCTGCAATTGAGCCTATGGTTTTACCTAGAACATCTGTATGCTCCAGTCCAATGTTTGTTATAACTGAAACTTCGGGAGTTATAACATTTGTTGCATCCAGCCTTCCCCCCAAGCCCACCTCAACCACTGCATAATCCACTTTTTTCTCAGAGAAATGCTTGAATGCAATTGCAGTTGTCACCTCAAAAAACGTCGGGTGTGAGTCACCCCTCTCAACCTCTCGGATGAGCGGCTTCACCCTCCCGACAAGTGAGCGGAGGGCTTCCCTTGAGATGGGAATTCCATTGACCACTATCCTCTCTCTGAAATCATCCAAATGAGGAGAGGTGTACCTGCCTGTCCTGAAGCCTGATTCCTGCAGTATGCTGCTTACCATAGCAGTTACAGAACCCTTCCCATTCGTGCCTGCAATGTGGATAGATTTGAAATCATTCTGCGGGTTGCCAAGCAGCTCAAGCAGTTTCGTTGTGCGTGACAGCCCTAAATGTATGCCAAACCTCCCGAAACTATTGAAGTATTTCATTGATTCGGTATAATTCATCCAATCAGCTGCGCTGAGCCAAAGCAAGAGAGAAGGTGTTTTTCATGAGAGATGCAACAGTCATCGGCCCCACTCCACCGGGCACTGGCGTTATTGCCGATGCTTTCTCCTTCACCTTCTCAAAATCTACATCTCCAACAGTGATTCCACCAACCTTGTTTATCCCAATATCAACCACAACTGCCCCTTCCTTCACCATATCTGCAGTTATGAAGCGCGGCTTGCCAACTGCAACCGCAAGCACATCCGCCTTCCTAGTAATCTCCGCGAGATTTTTCGTTTTACTATGACATATTGTCACTGTCGCATCCCTGTTGAGCAGCATTGCTGCAAGCGGCTTGCCAACTATGTTGCTCCTCCCAACCACAACTGCATGCCTGCCCGAAAGTTCCACCCTGCTCCTTTTGAGTAGCTCTATCACTCCGGCAGGTGTGCAGGGTGTGATCACCTCATCACCGAGAAGAAGCCTTCCAATATTGACTGGGTGAAAACCATCCGCATCCTTCATTGGGTCTATTGCCTCTATGGCAGTTTCCTCATCCATTCCGCGCGGAAGAGGAAACTGTAGCAGAATTGCGTTGGTATCGCTTTTATTTAATTCCTGGATGAGATTGAGCAGCTCATCTTGCGAGGTAGATTGGGGGAGTATGTATTTCTCATACGCCACACCGACATGAGAGCAGGCAGCCTCCTTGCTTTTGAGGTATATCTTAGATGAGGGGTCATCCCCAACAAGTATAACAGCAAGCTTCGGTGTTATTTCGCTCTCCTCTATCTGCAGCTTCAGCTCATCAAGCATCTCCTTCGCAATTGCAGTGCCATCAATTATCCTTGCCATTCACGCACCTAGAGATTTATAGAGCGGGAACCTTTCACAGAGCTCCTTCACCTGCACCTTCACCTTCTCAAGAACTGCAGCATCGCCCTTGCCGTCAAGCACCTTTGCAATCATTCCTCCTACCTCCTTCATCTCGCTTTCCCTCATACCTCTTGTTGTCAGAGGCGGAGTTCCCAGTCTTATCCCACTTGTTATGAAAGGCTTCTGCGTGTCATATGGAATTGTGTTCTTGTTGACAGTTATCCCAACACTGTCCAGCAGCTCCTGAGCCTGCTTGCCAGTCATTCCCTTTGCTGTCAAGTCTACAAGGATGAGGTGGCTGTCCGTGCCTCCCGAGACTAGCTTGAAACCCAGATTCATGAGCTCATCGGCAAGTGCTTTGGCATTTTTTACTATCTGCTTGGCATACTCCTTGAAGTCCGGCTGCATAGCCTCCTTGAAACAGACTGCTTTTGCAGCAATCACATGGTCAAGCGGCCCTCCCTGCAGTCCTGGGAATACTGCCTTGTCAACATTTATAGCATACTTCTCTTTGCAGAGAATTATGGCACCTCTAGGCCCTCTCAGGGTTTTATGCGTGGTGCTTGTCACAACATCTGCGTATGGAATTGGTGAGGGATATGCACCTCCAGCAATGAGGCCTGCTATGTGCGCCATATCAACCATGAAGTACGCACCAGCCGCATCTGCAATTTCCCTGAATGCCTTGAAATCTATAATTCTAGAGTATGCTGTATAGCCGCACTGGATGAGTTTGGGCTCCTCCTGCACAGCTATCTTTTTTATTGCATCATAATCAAGCACCTGCGTCTCCTTGTCAAGGAAATAGGGAATAATCTTGTACCATTTCCCCGAAAAACTCACGGGGCTGCCCTGCGAGAGATGTCCTCCATGGGTGAGGCTTAAGCCCATCATCTTATCGCCAATTTCCATTAAAGCAAAATACGCAGCCATATTTGCCTGGCTTCCTGCATGGGGCTGCACATTCGCATGCTCTGCGCCGAAAAGCTTCTTGGCGCGCTCTATTGCAAGCGTTTCAGTGACATCTATGAACTGATTCCCTCCATAGTACCTCTTACCGGGGTATCCCTCAGAATATTTGTTTGTGAGAACGCTGCCCTGCGCTTCCAGCACAGCTGGGCTTGCGAAATTCTCGGATGGGATGAGCTCCAGCCCATACCTCTGCCTTCCGAGCTCATTCCTTATTGCTTCATACACCTCGGGGTCAGTCTCCCTCAAGCTGCTCATTCAATCACCTTTTTGCTACAACCGTCAAATGGCGCGTTAAATTGAATGTCGCCAAAACTTTCAAGATATAATCCCGTTTTGTGAGTTTTAACGGATAGTTGCCTATCCCGTGCTTCATCCACCAGTTTTCGCAAGGCAAATGCCAGTAGGTATAAACATCAACTATCTCAAATCCCTGCATTTTTATCAAATCTGTTAATGACTGCATGGTGAATACTCTCTGATGTTGCCAGTGCTGCCATGCTGTTGAATCATAAGCATACGGAGTCCCCACAATCAACAAACCTCCTTTCTTCAGATGAGCTCTTGCAAGTTCCAGCGTCTTCTGCACGTCATCAAGAGTGGGCAGGTGTTCGAGTATGTGTGACAGGATAGCCGCATCGAATTTTCCGTTAAACACCGCATTCGGCAATTTCCCGTATATAACATTCCTGCCTAACTTCCTGGCTTTTTTTATTGATTCCTTATCGCAGTCGATGCCCAAAAAATCTTCTACTCCATACTCCAAAGACCCACCAATACCGCAACCTAGGTCTAAAATTTTCTTGCCTTTTATCAATGGTATTGTGTCAGAGTTGAACAATTTCATATATAATCACTACAAATGATAAACAGTTACTCTATTCCAGATGCTGGAACGGTTTCCAACTCCCCTATGAAAGATTTCTCTTTCTCAACATCTTTCTCAACCTTTACCTTCTTCTTGGAGAGAAGCTCGAATGTCCTCAGTATCCTCTCGCTTTCTTCATTCAGTTTGGCAAGCTCCTTCCCCTCAGCCTCTATCCTCTGCTGGAATTCTCTCTCCCGCATTCTTATTTTCTCTATCTCCTCAACATGCGACTCCCTCATCTTCCTGAGCTCCTTCTCGTATTTCTTGAGGAAGCCTGCTCTTACAACATCCCTCAGCTCCTCCAGCTCAGTGAGGCTCTGCTTCCTCATCTGGGAGTAATCTTTCATGTTCGTCTCGAGCATATCCTGCTGTAGGTATATCCAATCCTCCATCTTCTTCAGCCTGGCCAGTTCCTTCTGCACGCTCCGGAGGTTGGACGTCTGGTCCTCTATTCTCCTGTTTACTTCTGAGGTGTATTTCTCAACAAGCGCCCGTATCTCCTCTATTCTGTCAACCTCTTTCTCTATCCTCACTCTTGATTTCTCCAAGTTGAAGCGTATGTATGATTCTATCTTCTCAAGCTTTGTAGCCTGCGTCTCTATCAGGTTTATTCTCTTAGGAACTTCTTTTATCCTTCCCTCCAAGTCCTTTATCTTTGATTCCTTATCCGCAAGCTGCTCGTTTATCATGTGCAGCTCAACTTCGAATCTCCTCTCAAGGGGTACATAATCCTTGTAGAGTATACCAAACCTCGCCCTCTCCATATTCTTGAGCTCGGCACTCTTTTTCTTCATCTCTTCAATTTTCACAGCATAGTCTTCTATGAGCCTTGAGAGCTCCTTGGCTGAGATTGTCTCCTCCTGAATTGGCTCTAAAGGAAGCTTTTTTTCTGGCTCTTTCAACTGGGGGGCTTTCTCCTGAGACAGTAGAACAAGGAATGTTTTGCCATCCTCCTGCACTATTTCAATTATTCTATCCTGCTTGAGCGTCCTGGCCCAGAACAGCGTTGATGCTTCTGGCAGATTCAGCACCTTGGCAACCTCGCCAAGCTCCAGCTTCCTCTTGCTCCTGAATAACTGCAGAAGTTCTTTTATTCCACTCATTCGATTACCTGTAGCTTGAAATTGGATTACAAAAGTTAAATATCTTTTGGGAGGGAGTTTATTATTTTTATGTTGGCTCCACACTTTGGGCATTTATTGTCCTTACTTATGTTATACTCAACCATATCAAACCCAAACCTCTTTATGAGGAGCCCACCGCACTTGTAGCAGTAAGTGTTCTCTCCATCATGCCCTGGGACATTCCCAGTGTAAACATACCTCAGACCCTCCTCCACTGCTATCTTCCTAGCCTTCTCAAGAATCTGAACCGGTGTTGGCGGCACATCCAGCATCTTGTTTGAAGGGTAGAATGCTGTGAAATGCAGCGGTATGTCCTTATCAAGAGCTGCCACCCATTTTGCCAGCTCCCTCAGCTCCTCCTCGGAGTCATTCTTTGTCGGTATGATGAGGTTGATTATCTCTATGTGCCCCTTCTTGTGAAGAAGCTTGATTGAAGTGAGCACTGGTTCCAAGGTTGCACTGCATATTCTCCTGTAGAATTTATCATTCATGGATTTTAGATCTATCCTGCTGGCATCTATGTCTCCCATCTCCTTTATCGTTTCAGGAGTCATGTAGCCGTTTGTCACAAACACATTGTACAAGCCTTCCTTCTTCGCCAGTGCCGCAGTATCGTAGGCGTACTCAAAAAATACTGTTGGTTCAGTGTATGTATACGCAATGCCCGCACATCTGTACCTCTTCGCCAGATCAACCAGCTGTTGTGGAGAGAGGTCCTCCCCGAATATTTCTTTGACTTGGCTAAGCTCAAAATTCTGGCAGTGAAGGCACCTGAAGTTGCATCCCACAGTTGCGAACGAGAATGCGTCTGTCCCTGGAAAGAAATGGTAGAAAGGTTTCTTCTCAATCTTATCCACCGCCCAAGAGGCGCATTTCCCGTATACTAGAGAATACAAAGTGCCCTCCCTATTCTCCCTCACACCGCAGAAGCCCCTCTTTCCATCTAGAATCAAGCATCTGTGTGAGCATAGGGCACATTTCACCCTTTTTCCATCTAGCCTATCGTATAGCATTGCCTCCTTCATATAGAGAATTTAGAATTTTGGTATTAATAACTATTCGTTCAAAGGAACTTTGAGAGACTGCTCTGCCCGCTCTCAGTTGCGATGGGCTTTATCTCACCATATACTCCATCGTAGCCAGGAAGTATGTGCACCTTGCCCTCCCTTACCTTTATTATCACATCCGCAATCTCCTCGGGAATTTTGTTTCTCAGCTCTTCAGGAGTGGCATTGAGCAGTATGTTGAACTCTGTTCCAAATGAAGATATGAGGGAGGAGTATTCCTTCTGCACTGAAACGCTGCCTGCATGCTTACCACGCACATTGGCTATGAGTTCATCCAAAGGTATCACATGGACGAAGGGAATTGCATCTGGCGGGGTATAGCAGTATTTCCTATCTGCAAGCTCCATGACCCTGTGCATCACCCCTATTGTGAGCTTCTTCTTGCAGACTGGGCAGAGGTTGTTGTTTTTCATGCTCTCTTCTGGTGAGAGACGCACATTGTGATCTCTGTGGCCATCATAATGGTACTTGCCCTCTTCTGGAAAGAATTCTATGGTCATTTTGAACTTATCCTTGTCTTTCTTCCTCACCGCATCAAGTATGGAGTGGTAGCTTGGCTTTTCAATAGAGAACACATTCGCCTCCCTGCCAATTTTCTGCGGGGAGTGGCTGTCTGAATTTGAAATTAGAGCATACTTATCTAGGGAGCTCAGCATCCAATTCATTTTAGGGTCGCTGCTGAGTCCTGTCTCCAGAGCAAAGATGTGCTTGCTCTGCTCTTCAAAGCATTCCTCAACTGAGTTGAAGCCTGAAGCAGAACCGAAGATGGACCTCCAAGGAGTCCAGGCATGGGCAGGAACAACTGCACAGTCCTTTGAGATGCTTGTGACAAGCTCCACGAGCTCGCTTGCAGTCATATCAAGTGAAGGCCTTCCGTCAGATTTCAGCTCCCCTTTCTTGCCAAGCTGCTCGTTTATCTGCTCCACAACTTCGAAGGAAGGAGCAAACAGTATGTTATGGATCTGCTTGAGCTTTCCTCCCCTCTGGAAGAAGTTGTTCACCTCTGCCGTGAGCATGAAGAGTATTCCGTCATAATCGAATAGACCATTGTCAAGAGGTTTTAGCTTTTCCTTCAGCTCTTTCAGCCAGAGAGGATGCGTGAAGTCCCCTGTGCCAACCAAGGAGATGCCCTTCATCCTGGCATATTTCGTGATGTTCTCCACATCCATATTGGGGCTTGTTGCCCGAGAGTATTTGGAATGGATATGGAAGTCTGCTATAAATTGCATACTGCACACTCCACGTCTAGGAGCAGGTGATTCTTAATGTCTGGTATGGTTGACAATTCACCTTCGTGAACTTCTCCTGTAAATCACGTAGATAATTGCTACGAGTAGGAGTACGGCAATTGCGACTCCCAGTAGGCATAGGTCTAGCTGGGAAGCTGGTTTTTCCTCAGCTGTCACTTTACCTAGGGCGTTTACTGTTACATTTGCAGCTGCCGCTTCATCTTTTATAAGCGAAATTGAGTAAAGCCCAGTATTTTCAAGTACGAATGTTGCATAGCCCGTTCCATTAGTATCAATAGTTTTAACATTCCCCTGCGGGTCCACTAGACGAAGTTGGTATTTTCCTTCTGGAATAACTCTTACCTCATGCTGTGTTCCTATTACGCCACTTGAGTCAGTGATTATCCTGTACAACATGCAGCTGTGATTAGTGCAGAGATATCCTGATTGACAGTCTGAGTTGTTGCAGCACTCATAGCTTTTCCAAGAGTGATTTGATACATAGCCACATGTTCCAAGCTGCACGGAGGTGCACTTCCCATTGCTGCAGTATTTGTCGTCACTGCAGTTACTATCTACATTGCATTCGGGCTGCGCTATTACTATGGCTTTGCATTCGTGGTTTGTGCAGGTGTAGTTTCCATGACAGTCAACATCTACACAGCAAGCGTATGGGTGACAGGAGTGGTCATAAATCTGCCCGCAGGGACATCCCACGGGCTTGCATGCGCCGCTGCTCGGCTCACAATACTGCGCATCTCCACACTCCTCATCAGACTTGCAGCTTGGTGCTGCTGTGCACATCTGATAATCAAAGGAATATTCACCGCAGTAAGCGCCTGTGCTTGTCACCTTATATCCGCCACTGCGCGGCATTGTGAAGGTGACTTCTCCTTCTCTGTTCGTATGCTCAACATATATTTTACCATCCGGATCGGTAAGAACAACCAGCTGGTCGGCACCTACGGGATTGTTGTCGCTATCCGTAATTTCGACTCTTATCCTGTTGTCAGGGCATATTGTTTCCTTTACTGAAATTTTAAGATTCTGGATGCATCCACCACCGCCACTAGGAAGGTTGGAAGAGGGGGGTTTCTCAACAAGTGTGAATACGCTGAAGTGCGCCAAGTCTGAGATTGAAATGGTATTTGCAGAAATATCCCGCCTCTGGTCTGGTATATTTAACCATCCGATGCTGCCCCTAGATCTATAGATAGCAAAGCGACTCTCGTTATACGCTGCTGCCTCCTCGTCTGTCCAGTGCCAGATTATTTCGTCTATAGACACATCTGGTGTGTTATTCATTATATTGAGGTATTTGTCTCCAACCGATGTTCCATATAAGGGAAGCGGGGCGGGTTGAGTGCTCCAAGTAATGAAATACCCCGTGTTATTTTCAACGATATCATTTATGGATAGATTTGTGTAGTTTACGAAGTTTCCTCCTGGGTTGTCAAAAGTAACTTCAGAGAGGTTGAACACAAAGGGGTAGTCTGATAGAAATCCATCTGCAATCCCTAAGATACTGCCAGAGCCCACCTGCAAATCTACATTGTTGGCATAGTAATGGTCACCATATATCGCAGTATTATTGGCGTCTGCTACTGCAGTTCCAATCCCTTCAGTGTCATGCACAGTGTTGTTTGTAAGTGTGGTATACATACTCTCTTGAATGAGGAAACCGCTCTCCACATTATTGGATGCCGTGTTGTTCACAAAAGTTGTAGAGTTCGTCACTAGGGACACGAACCCCCCAAATAGGCTGTCTGACTGTTCGTTGCTGGTGAAAGTGTTATTTACACTAAGGAATGTTGCAAAGCCTGCGAAGAAGTCGCTATCCGCCACATTACTTGTGAAATTGTTATTGTCCGAGAAAAGTACGAAGAAGCCTATGATGTTTTCTGAAGAGTTGGAATTAGTTATCACTGAGTCGTCCGTGCTACTCATCACTAAGCCATTATTTCGTATATTATCCGAGCCGTGTACGGTGACGTTATCTAGTGTTGAACCATCGGCATTGCACATCACGATTTCCGACGCCTCAAAATCACTCCAGTCTACAGTTGTGTTCGTATAGTTAATCGGTTTATCTCTGGAGCCAGTTAAATTTTCTATTACATTGTTGCAGAATGTATCATTTGGCAGTGAAGGTGAGAGGTAATCCCAGAAGAACGGGTCGATGTACAAATCAAAATACTCGTTTTCCTGCGCAATGTTGTTGGTGATGTTGTTCCCAGTGCTCAGGTACACTTCAAAACCATATTCGGAGTTGTTGTTTGCAGTGTTATTCACTAGAGTATTGTCATTGCTCGAGTAAAGGTAAATTCCAGTCCAAGAGTTGTTGTATGCTGTGTTGTTTGTGAGAGTATTGGAGTCTGATTCTTCATCCAACACGAACCCGGAGCCTTCGTTTCCGTATCCAGCATTATTTACAAAATTGTTGTAAGAAGAGTTATAGATGTAGAAGCCATCACCATTGCTGATATATTCGTACTCAACTTGAGGATGATAGTATGCAGTGTTATCAGTCAAATTGTTGTAGTTTGAAGAGTACAACCCAAAACCATTAGCTGTATTGTTGTATGCAGTGTTGTTTGTCAGAACATTGTAGGTTGCATCATTGTGAACCAAGAAGCCCGTTTCAGAATTGTTGTAGGCGGTATTGTTTATGAGAGTGGTATAGGATGCATTGTAGATGTAGAATCCTTCTGTGTTATTGTAAGCGGTATTATTCACAAATATATTGTCATGTGAAAGGTCCTGTACTATGAAGCCATGCCATGTATTGTTGTAAGCAGTGTTACTAGTGAAGGTGTTAGTGCTGGAGTCATCCACAAGTGTGAAGCCCCATGTGTTGTTTCTTGCTGTGTTGTTTGTGAATGTGTTGTTGTATGATGTATTAAGAGAGAATCCGATGCCAGGGTTGCTGTATGCAGTGTTATCTGTGAGATTAATTCTGGTGCTGTTAAGAAGTTCAATTGCTATGTTTTCGCTGTACCTTACTGAGTTGTTTTGTATTACGCTGTCATTGGAGAAGTACGCAGTTATGCCCCAGGTGTAATTTGATACTCGGCAGTTCTTTATTGTGATATTTACAAGCTCTGTCTCATTGCGGCTATCCAGGAGGATGCCCGTAGTATTGCCGATAACCAGATTGCCGCTAGCCTCATTGCTTATGCTGTAGCCCGCGCAGTCCAACTCCACATTTGGCTCTGAGATGACTATACATGCCTGTGTCTGGATGTGGGTGGGGGTTACATTAGCACCCGTAATATCGCTGCCGAGTGCGAACTGTCCCGGGGAATTGATATCCGCACAACCGTTATATTGGAAGGGGGCAAAGACTGCTTGTATCAGGTTTAGATTAAAAAGAATAACCGCCACGATGAACAGGGTTTTGGTTCGCATGAGATTCTATAGTTGGCAGAGATTTATAAATTATTGTATGCGAAATTCACCTAAACATTTTTAACCACATGAAACAAATAGATGCGTTGTATGGAGAACATCTTCAGGAAAATTTCAGCCGAGAAGGAGATATTCCGAGACGAGAGAGTGCTCATGCCCGACTATCTGCCAGAGGTGATGCCTCACAGAGAGGAGCAGATAAATGAGATTGCGTATGCACTGAGAGGTGCTGCTGAGGGAAAGAAGATGGAGAACATGCTCATCTTGGGGCCTAGCGGCACTGGGAAGACTTCTTCAGTGAAGTATGTGCTCAAACAGCTTCAGGAATACTCCCAGAGGGTTGTCCCCATATACATAAACTGCTGGGAGTCCAGTACTAGACATTCCATACTAAACAGCATAGCATATTCCCTAGGTGAGTTCATACCAAGAAGAGGCATATCAACAGATGAGATAACTGAAAAGATTGGAGAAATTCTCAAGAAGGAGAAGAAGGCTCCTGTCATTGCGCTGGATGAGGTTGACAGGCTCTTCACAAGCCAGTACGAGGAGGAGAAGGTGCTGTACGACCTGGCAAGAGCGAAGGAGCTCTTCTCTGTTGATTTCGGCGTGGTTGCAATAACTAACAGCAATGAATTCCTCGCAAAGCTCGACCAGAGGATAAAAAGCTCCCTTATTCAGAAGCAGCTTTTTTTCAAGCAATACTCTCCAATTGAATTGAAGGATATTCTGAAAAGCAGGGCAAAGCTTGCCTTCTACTCTGAAAGTTTATCTGAGGAAGTAATACCTCTATGCGCTGCAAGAGCTGCCAAGAACAACGGGGATGCTAGGCTTGCGATAAACTTACTCTGGAAGGCTGGGAAGATGGCTGAGAGGGAGAATGCTGAGAAGGTTGCAGAGGAGCATGTGAGGAAGGCTTTTGAGGAAGTTGGGGGAGAAGAGCTGCATGAGAAGCTTGATGGAAAAGAGAGGGAGGTATATGACTTCATTAAGGAGAAAGGCGAGGTAACCAGCAGCGAGCTTTACGAGAAGTTTAAGGACGAGAGCGACAGGAGCGTTAGGAATTACGTCACAAGGCTCCGCTCACTGGGCTTTATCACTGTGGAGGATACAGTAGGGAAAGGGGGAAAAATAAGAATGATAAAAATTAAAAAATGAATCAAGCGTATTTGTCGGCGTATTCTGCTAGGTATGGTATTCTTACCGTTTCTCCCTGAGACTCCTTATAGCCTACGTAAATTCCATAGAACCAGAGAAGTACGGCTAGTAGTGGTGGGATTATCAGGAAGAACAGGAACCAGCAGACCATCATGACAATTCCTAGAAGTATAGCCTGCATCGCATGAAACCTGATTTTCTTGTTATCCTTCTCAATAAGGTAGAAGATGAGTCCGCTCAACCACGTGAAGAAGTATATCAATACGTATATCAGACCATCTCCTTCAGCTTTCTTAGCCGGTTCTTCAGCTTTCTTTTTCGCTGGCACCATATCACCCCATAGAACAGTAATTGACATCATATTTAAATCTATCGGGGTGATGAGACAATTTTGATTACATCCCCCTTCTTCAGCACATGCTCCTTCCCCACTCTCATCCTCGTCCTTGCATTTATGGCGCATATGAAGTGCTGGGCGAGGTCTGTATGAATCTTTGCTGCCAAGTCCAGAGCAGTCGAGCCTCTCTTCAGAAGAACTGCGTCAGGCAGCACATTCCCAAAGTGATCTGCAAACTTCCCCTCATCTTCAACAGGATACACGACTATGAGGTCCAGCAAGTCGAATGCAGCTCCGTTGATGAGCTCCTGCACGCCACTTCCATTGTAGGGAATAAGAACTTTCTCCCTTATGAAATTCAGCGCAGCGAGCTGCCTCTCTGGCAGATCCTGAGACAGAACTTTGAAATTGTTATCTCCTGGCACATAGTTTATGGCCCCCTGTCTAGCTGCCTTTCTCAGAGCGAGCTCAGCCTCAGCGCAGGTTGGCACTATTATCCTCTCCTTGAATTTCTCCTTTAAGCCTCTGTAATTCTTCTCGCCTTGCTGCAGGTCTATTTTGTTGGCTGCTATGAGGATTGGCTTTGAAACTTTCCTCACCTCTCTTGAGAAAGCAAGGATGTCAGCATCACTCCAGTTTATATCCTCCTTTGTGAGGAAAAGCTGCGCAGCCGCTCTCTCAACATCCTCTTGACTCATCTTCAAGCCTGAGAGCAGACCCGCAATGGAATCTATATCCTTGCCCTTCACCCTGCTCCAGCTCCTCTTTATTATTCCTGCTATCCAGTGGCTCATCTCCTCCTCTAGAAAGATGATTTCATTCGCAGGGTCGTAGAAGTCTGTTGGGTTTCCCTCTGCATCCGTTGTGCCTGAAACATCAACAACCTGTATGAGTGCATCTGCTGCACGCAAATCGTCAAGGAATTTCAGCCCAAGCCCTTTCCCTAGGTGCGCATCCGGCACTAATCCTGCAACATCAATGAGGTCTATGGGAATGAGTCTTGTTCCATCCTCGCATAGGGAATTTCTTGGAGCGCACTTCACTCCCAGCTCTTTGCATGGGCACGGGGCGCGCACATATGCTTTCCCAAGATTGGGCTCTATTGTTGTGAAAGGAAAGGGTGCAATCTTTGCATCAACCAGAGTTGCTGCAGAGAAGAATGTGGATTTACCTGTGTTGGTCTTCCCAACAACGCCTATGAGCATATTGATTTAATATTTCTCAAACTTAATTATCTTATGCTTTGGACCGACAAATACCGCCCTAAAAACCTCGAGGCGTTTGCAGGGAACTCTGAGGTTGTGGAAGAGCTGAAAAGATGGGCGATGGACTGGGAGCGCGGCAAGGGAGGCAAACCCGTTCTGTTACACGGAAGTTCAGGAGTTGGCAAGAGCACCCTTGCTTATGCATTGGCATGCTCAATGGGTTGGCCTGTTGTTGAGATGAATGCGAGCGACTTGAGGGATGAGGAGAGTGTGAGGAGGATTGTGGGTGAGGCATCTGCTTCCAACACCCTGTTCGGGGGAAGGAGGCTTGTCCTGATTGACGAGGTTGACGGCCTGCAGAGAGCTGACAGGGGAGGGAGCAAGGCAATTCTTGAATTGGTGAGGAATGCTGCCCAGCCAGTCATACTCACAGCGAATGATGTGTGGAAGCCAGCTCTGGCCACTCTTAGGAGTTCAACCACACCCCTCGCAATGAGGAAGGTTAATTCTAGAACTATTGCCTCTCTCCTGAGAAGGATTGCGGAGAGTGAAAAGCTGAAGGTTGCAGATGAGGTTCTGGTTGGCATCGCAAACAACAGTTCTGGTGATATGAGGTCCGCGATTAATGACATTCAGGCACTTGGGGAGGGTGGGATGGGAGCTGCAGAGATTATCGGCCACAGGGACAGGGAGAGGAACATCTTTGAATCGGTCAGAATGGTCTTCAAAGCCACGAATTATGAAGAGGCAAGAGGTGTGCTCTGGGGTGTTGATGACAGGGATATGTTTGTGAAGTGGATTGAGGAGAACATTCCTCTGGAATATGAGAAAATCGGGGATATAGAGCGGGCATTTGAGATGCTTTCACGGGCAGATGTTTTTGAAGGTAGAATTCTGAGGCGCCAGTACTGGGGTTTCCTGCGCTACTCGAACGACCTTGCAACTGCAGGAGTTGCACTTGCTAAGGAGGAGCCTTACCACAAGTTTGTGAAGTACCAGTTCCCGAGGATAATAAGCGCTCTTGGCAGCAGCAGGGGGGAGCGGGCCATGAAGAAGGGAATTGGCCTGAAGATAGGGGAGAGGTGCCACATCTCCTCAAAGGATGCTGTTGACCTCTTCATTCCTCTTCTGAAAATTATCTGCAAGGAAAGCAAAAATGTGGAGGCGGTAGAGAAGTATTTTGATTTTGATGAGGAGCAGATGGAGTATATTGCAGGTGGAAAGAAGAGCGAGAAAAAGACTAGAAGAAAGAAGTGAGGTCCAACTCAAGCACCACTGCAGGCTGTTCAAGCTGGAAGTTGTTCAGAACCTGCGGGTGAATCTCCCCAATTACTCCAACCCTCTTTTTCCTGTAAACCAGTTCGGCAGCTCTTCCTTTGATGAAGGAGGGGTGCTCCGCAGCCCTCATCCCAACTTCCCACCCCATTTCCCTTATGAGCGCCTCTGCTATTGATTTAATTTCGCTGAAAGATGCTTTTGGATGATATAAAGCACATACAAGATTCCTGGATTCTTTTGCATGGGCGCCCTCAAGTGAAAGTGCATCTCCAATCTCGAATATTCTTATTGGAAGCTCGGCATGCCTGCTCTCTGAGAGAACCTTGAGCAACGAGGGTGGGAGCCAAGTCCTCATCATGGTGGATTCCCCAACCTTAGGATTTTTTATTTTCACATGCGGCTTCTCTGCAATGAGCATCTTCTCAAAGCACTCCTTCTCATTTGTGAGGTTCTGACAGATAACTTCGAGGAAGTCCAGTCCCACCAGGATTTCACGCACCCTGCCCTCCAGCAGCTCTGAGGGCTTCTCCTGCCCTATGCTGAAAAAGTTCGGCAGGGATGGTTTGAAGTTGTTATAGCCGTATGCAATTGCCACATCCTCCGCCAAATCAACCCAGCCCATCACGTCAACCCTGTAGCAGGGAACTTTGAGCTTCCTGCCAGTTGTATAGCCCATCTTTGCCAGCAGTTTCAGCACCTGCGCCTCGCTGAATTTCACTCCAAGCATCTTGTTTATTTTCTCCACTTGCAACTCAGCAATTCGCTCCCTCAAATCCGGAGTTTTGAGCTTCCGCTTGCCAACAACTTCAACTGAGAGAAGCTCCCCTCCCCTATCAACAAGTGAGAGCGCAACTATTCTCAGCGCATCCATAATTGCATTTGCGTCTGTCCCTGTTACATCTATGAAGATATTCCTTGTCTTTTTACTCACCCTTGTCAGTTCACCATTTATTATTGGCGGAAAAGATAGTGCCTGCCCCTTGCTGTCAAGAAGTAGTGGGTATTTCCTGCACCCTTCCAGTATGCTGCCGTATTCCTTGCCCTTCGGGTGCACCTCTAGTATCTTTGAGAGAGTGAGCTTCTTGCTCATGTCCAGAGGAACAAAGGAGAAGCTATCTGGTTCAACAGCCTTGTAGTAGAATGGAGGCTGGATTGCATCAAAGTTGTGCACTCCAATTGAAATCTTCCTTCTCTTCCTCCCATATGTTTCGTGAATTTTTTCCTGCAGCTGCATGAGCGACTCGATAGACGGTTCATCAAGCTTGATATTTCTCACAACTGCTCCAACTATGAAGGGTCTCACCGGCAGCACAGAATTATCAACATGCAGCTTAACACCGGAATCTCTCATGCTGTACTGCTTTGCTTTCCCACCTGTAAACGTTGAGAATGCTCTGGCAATTCCCTCAACACTGAGCAAATCCGGCCTGTTGGGGGTTACATCAACCTGCAGTTTCTCTCCCTCAATACTCTCAATAGGCAGCCCCATAGATGGGAGGATACTCTCAAGCTCGCTCATCTTAATTTTTCTGCCAAGAAGAGCTTCAAGCTCGTTTTTTGAGAAGGAAACTGATGCCAAACTCACACCCTCGCTTCCCTCAGCCAGGAAATGTCATTCCTGTAGAACTGCCTTATGTCCTTCAATCCCATCATAAGCATAGTGGGCCTCTCAAGGCTCAGGCCCCATGCAAGGACAGGGTACTTACCCCATATGGGCAAGCACACTTCAGGTCTGAACACGCCCGCACCCCCAAGCTCGAGCCACTGCTTTTTTTCCTCGTAGTATACCTCCACCTCTAAGCTTGGCTCGGTATACGGGAAGTAGCTGGGAGAGAACCTTATCTTCTCGAACCCAAGCTTCCTGTAAAACTCCTTCAGCAAGCCAAGCAAATCACAGAATGTTGCATCCTCGTAGACTATTATTCCCCCGACCTGGTGGAACTCGCTCAGGTGCTTGAAATCCGTTGCCTCATTCCTGTAGACTCTCCCCACAGTGAAGAATTTTGCAGGTGCTTTTCTCTCCCCCTTTCTCACCTTGAGCATATACTGTGGTGATATTGCAGTATCGTGAGTCCTCAGCACGGCCTGTTCTGCAATTCCCCTGTCCCACCTATACTTCCATTTCTCCTCATGGGTTTTCTTCACCCTTTCCACAACCTCATCCTTCGGCAGGGGTATTTTTTCTGGGGGGGATAAGTAGAATGTGTCCATCAAATCCCTTGCAGGGTGGTCCTGGGGCTGGAAGAGTGCATCGAAATTCCAGAACGAGGATTCCACAAGCCTGTCCTCCATCTCCTCGAAACCCATCTCTATGAATATCTTCCTTATCCTCTCTATCGTTTTTCTCAGGGGGTGCTTCTTTCCAGGGGAGTATCTCTCAACAGGTGAATTGATGTCATACTCCCTCAGCTTTACATTTTTCCACTTTCCAGTTACAATCTCCTCTTTTCTCAATACATTAACATCGACTTTATCACCGAGTCTAAGCTCCTTGGCCAGCTTCTCGCCATGTTTCGTGAGCGAGAATGCGAGCTGCTTGCTCTCAACACTTCTGAGTATGTCCCCTCTGCCCAGCAGCACGTTTATAACCTGCATATCCTCCTTGCCAAGAGCTCCGCCCTTCGAAATTTTTATGAGAACGTTTTCCTCTTGCTGACCCTCTTCTAGAACCTTCGCCCCGGCTTTTGTTAGTGCGATCTTCCCAGCCCCGATGCTCACCCATCCATTTCTTTTAGCCCATGGCAGGCCTACCCTCCTCTCTTCCTCGCTCAATGCCTCGAAACTCTTCCCCTGCTTCAGTTTTTTTATTAGGTTGAACTCTGGGAAACCAAACTCAAGGAATTTTTTCCCCTCTGCACCGAGCTGGAAACTCTGTGTTTTAGTTTCATGAATTTCCACTGCTCCCTTCTCCTTCAGCCAGTAGGCTGCTCTTGTGATAGAATCTTTGTTCAGAGCTGTATCACGTGAGAGCTCTTCAAGAGTCCTGCTTCCCCTCTTTAGGGAATGCAGAACGAGCTTTTCATATTGATGGAGCATATGCTACCTCTTGCTCATGGCCATGTATATGACTGCCAGCAGAACTAGCACGGTGAGCATAGCCCCTGACGGTGACAGCAGTAGGTTGATAACAGACCTCTCCACGTCATCGAAAAACTTCCTCACCTCAACGTCTATTGGTTCCTCACGAATGAATACCAAGTTAAACTCCATCAGTGGAACTGTTCCTTTCCATGTGAAATTGCTCAGCCCCCTGACCTGGTCTAGGTAATCCCTTGTAATTGCAGGTTCCGTGGGGTCTGGCGAGATGCTCGTGACTAGGGAGTCTGGTGGGATGATTATTGTGAGCTCATTGTTCCTTGGGAGCACCTGCCCGCTGGGGGATGGTTCAAACGACAGGGAGGATTTGTTGAATGTATAGCTCAGCGTCCTTGGACCACTTTGATTTATAGTAACCACCTTGTCAATGTCATACTCAAGCTTTATTTCTGCTGTTGAGAGGCTTCCGAAAGAGTAGTGCGTTAAATCCTTAGGTGTAATCCTCATGTTCTTTGTTGCCACTGTTGAGAATATGTGCTGCCGCAGGTACTGGCTATTCGTTATCTGCTGCCAGTCCATTATTGTAAGCTCTCTGGAGTATATGCTCCCGTTATAAAGGTCCTCGGAACTGGGGTCCATGGAGAGTTTCACTACCTCCGTGACATGTACCGTGCCGTTCACATTGACCTTCACAGTAACGCTAAGCGAAAGGTCATAGAAGTCCGCCCTTACAGTGAGCATCAGTAGGACTAGCACCATGAGAATGCAGAGTTTTCTCCTAAAGATGTACAACATGCTCTCACCTATAAATAAGTGTGGGCTTCCTGCTTCTTTGATGTGTAGATTTTGAGTTTATAGTTTTTCAATAAATCAACTCCTGTTCATCAATGTATTTTTGTATCATCTCATCAGATATAAATCTTTTGTTGCTTCTCCACTTTGTTAGTTTTCATCCCATCTCTAAAGTGGGAATTCCCCATTGTTAAACCATAGGTATATGTGACATGCCCATTTTTGAGTAGGCTTCCTGCTTCACAGAAGTTGCTATTGCAACATCTCTCTCCAGTAAGGAATTGCAGGCGTTACTTCCCGCATGCCCTGCGGTAGCTTTCATGAGTATATTTACTGCGGAATTTAAATCCCTGTCTGTTGATAATCCGCATTTAGGACAGCTGTATGTTCTGTCCCACAGAGTCAGATCGTCTCTGATGTTTCCGCATCTGTTACACATCTTAGAAGTATCCCTTGGGTCCACAAACACTACTTTGCATCCAGCACTCTCAGCCTTGTATGCAAGCACGTTTGCAAACATATTCCATGCCGCATCATAGATTTGCTTGCCATATTTCTGTTGTGCCATATCCTTTGAGGCAAGCTTTTCCAATGCAATGATAGAATAATCATTCACAAGTTGAGTTGAGATTTTGTGTAGGAAGTCCGCTCTTGTATTTGCTACCTTTTCATGTAGTCTTGCAAGCTTCAGTTTTGCCCTCTTTCTGCTGGTACTTCCTTTCTTTTTATTTGAGAACTTCCTCTGAACAAAGGCAAGACGGTCCTCGTACTGCTCTAGATATCTTGGATTCTTTATTTTTATTCCATCTGATAGAGTTGCAAATGACATTAGCCCTAGGTCAATTCCCACTACCTCTCCCTTGTTTTCTTTTTGAATTTCTTTGTGTACATGAACGCAGAAAACGGCAAACCACTTCCCTGATGATTCTCTTTTCAAGGTTAGCGTTTTTATCTTCCCTTTTATTTCTCTGTGCCTCTTTATTGCGATTTCTCCAAAGGGAGTTACTTTAAGTTTCTCGACAAGAGAAAAGCCAACTCCATACTGCGGATAATGTAGACTCTTCATCCTATCTATTGACTTGAACCTTGGAAAGCCACATTCCTTGCCCTGCTTCCTCAGTTTGAATACTCTGAAAGTCGCGTTGAAAACTCTGTGTGCTATCTCCTGCTGGGTTTGTGAGTACAACCCATAGTTTTTCACCATAAACTGTAAGGTATTCTTGGTTGGGAAGTAGCCGAAGTCTTTATACATTTGTTTGCAGCAATCAAGAAGCTCATTCCATAATTCTTTAGCTAACCATAGATGATTATTCAGAAGCTCCTCCTGCTTCTTTGAAGGATATATCCTGAACTTGTAGGCTCTCATAGATGTTATTTTAACTAATTTTGCTTTATAAACCTCGTGAAGGGGTAACTTTCCGGTGAAAGGCTGAATTTGGTGGGAGGGTCTGAAGTTTTATGGTCATTTCCCCCTTTTCTTCAATATTTTTTTCGTAAATCCACCTATAAAGAGCAGGAATTTCCTACTATGCAAAGAGTTAAATTTTAAACCTGGGTTATACTTTGTGGGAGATAGATGAGCTCAATCAGGTATCTGGGGCATTCTGGGTTTGAGATAGAACTGGGGGGCACTTTCATATACATAGACCTATTTCTGGATAACGGCGACTTTGGCGGGATGCGGAGGGAGCTGAAGGCCCCCGTAAGAGCTGAGGAGATAGACAGGGCAGACCTGATTTTTATAACTCACGAGCACAGGGACCATTTCGAGAAAGCGACTGTTGAGAAGATTGTGAAGAGGACAGGCGCGCTTGTGATTGCCCCGCGATGCGTCCTGAGGGAGCTTGAGATTCCAAGCGCAAACAAGATGGAAGCAGTTGTGGATGAGGAGTTTGTAGTGAAGGGGGTTGAGGTGAAAGTTGTGAGGGCGATTCACCCGCAGTCCGAGTGCCCTGTTGGCTACATAATAAAGAAAGGGGGAAAGAGCATATACCACGCTGGGGATACATACGAATTTGGGGGAATGTTTGATATTCACGCGGATTATGCACTCATGCCAATTGGCGGCACATATACTATGGATGCATACTCTGCATATAAGGCAGCAAAGGAGCTGAACTGCAGGTATATAATACCTATGCACTACAACACGTATGAGAAAGTAAGGCAGAACATAAGTGAATTTATTAGAGAAGTTGAGAGCAGGAAAGTGAAGCCAATCGCAATGAAAGTTGGCGATACAATACAAATATGAGGTGAGGGGATGATAACAGGTGGAAAGATTGTCTACGTAGAAGCTAAGAGGGAGAAGGAAGGGCCAGTGGAGGGTTTGAATATAAACATAGGGCTGGATGATGTTGCGGTGAAGGGAAGCGATGTGACAATTCAATATACGTTCATGGTTGATTATGGGGATAAAGTGGGGCATCTGAAGATAACTGGCGTACTGTATGCGAGCGAAGACAAGAACAAAGCAAAGGAGATTGAGGATATGTGGAAGAAGTCGAAGAAGGTGCCCACTGATTTTGCAGAGCTTGTTCTCAATACAATAAACTACACGTGCGGAGTGAATGGAACGTTTGTTGTGCAGCCCGTGAGGTTGACTCCTCCTATGCAGCTGCCAAGGGTGAGGGTGGAGATGGCTCCTCCTGAGGATAAGAAAAAGAAGCCTGAGAAAGAAAGGGGAGCCGCCTAAGAAACCCAGTCAGGAAAGACTTCCCTGAATATTTTTCTTCCTTCTTCTATGAATTTCTCCAGCTGCTGCTCTGTTGGTCTGCTGGGAGAGTTCTACGCCTCACGGATTCTTTCTACGAAAAGCTCGTGCGAGTCAATATTCATTGCTCTCATTTCAATCAGGTGCTCGAGCTGTTTCTGTAGGTTCTCTGGAGAATCCAGAACCTTGGACATATCTCCTTTCGCCTTATACAATTGTTCAATAAGCTCAGTCTTAATCTTCTCTTTTTCTTCCGCTTCCTCCCTGCTCTCTGCTGGAATTACATCAAAGGTTTTTTTCAATTCGGTGAGTTGTTCTCTGTAGACTTTGAAAGTTGGTTCGTAGGCTTTATCATCTATTCCAATATACCCTCCATTTCGTGTGTGATCTGCATTGAACAGTGTTCTATTGAGGTGCAGAGTGTGTCCAATTCCTCGCACCCCCCTGACTTTGCGATGGACGTGCAAACGATGGTGACCGTACCAGTAACCCTCTTCCTCGAACTTATTGTCAATTGGGCATTTTTCCAATCCTATGTGGCTCTCAGCCTCAAAATCCGTGATTGTATGGCCTCCACTCCTCAGGTTGCCCATGAATTTCTCTGTGATTTCAGGAGTGCCTAAATCCTGCGATTTCTTCTCGAAGTATACATCATACTGCCCAACATCTGCCATGAGCTTACCGGCAGATTCTGGAGTGACCTCAAGATTGTAGAAGATGAGCTTCCTGTTCTTTCCCTCCCAGTTGAAGTCTATCTCTCTTTTATTTTCGGAGTATGATACTTTCGTGATTTCTCCCCCAATGTCTTTTATTTCTTTGATTATGTTCCCTGTGTGATCGTCTGTATCGACAAGGATAAGTTTTGTTGCATGGGTTGCGATTAGTACATTCGCCACGTCTGGACCAGATGCGGGATAGAGAACAGTGATATCTTTGTAATCTGGATTTACGACCTTTCTAGCAGCCTCAAGCAGCTCCACTCTTTTCTCCCCAAGCTTGAATGCCAGTTTGCTCTCGGCTTGCTTAGGACCATAGGGGGCTACTACCTCCTTGATACTCTCCTTTGCTGGCAGCTCTTTCTCCATGATTATTTTTGCTCATTCAGAGTTAATATGCCTTATCCTGCAACTGAGATTCATATTTTATCAGCAAATCGTAGTGGAAAGTTACCCCCCTTCATGGGGTTTATAAACAATATTACGGAGATTGTATCGTAGTTATTTTAGCAATCAGCAATGCGAAGTTTCGATGTAACAAAGGGAAATGGGCATGGTGCATACAAATGGAGATAGTATGATGAGTTTAAATTCTTACAAAGAGGCAGAAATTCGACTCTATAACTTTTATTTGATAGATAGAGTTAAGGAAAATCCACATTTTGAAGCATGGATGAGATTCTTGCAGAATTACTTTATAGCTATGAAGCTATTGACAAAAGATATAGGACCTAGAGAGGTTTCTGATTTGCTTGGAGTCAAAGAGGGCACAGTCAAATCTTGGTTACGGGGTCAGGTGCCGTATCTAGTGATATTAGCATCTCAGGTACCATCAGAAGAACCTGCGCTAAATTATAGATGGTTACCCATGTTTATTGATAACCGCTGGAGGTATAGGAATTTTATTCAAGTACCGATTAGGTTAGAGAAGTATGTTGATGTTTTAAAAGTTTTAAAACAAGTTAAGGAAATAGAATCTGGAAAGATGAGAGTGTTCAAGAAAAAGTTTAGGGGTATTGATGAAGAATTTGCTCTTGGTTATATTCTAGGTCTGATGATTAGTGACTCTGACAAGGATAGCCAAAATACTATATCGACTAGATTGCGGCTCGGACTTTCTAAAAAGGATAGATCAAACCTGAATATTGGAGAGGCATTTTGTTATTGTTTGGGTATGCTGGGAATAACTGCCAAAAGATTTAAAGATGGTAAAGCTTCCAGAAAAGCACCGAATGGGAGATTTGTTTGGAGATCGCAGTATTCACCATTGATTTCTTGGTTGAAAAAGAGTTGTTTGGGTTTAAATCGAAAAGAGACAACTACGTACACTCCAGTCAAATGTGATTGGATGCTGAAATCTCCCGAGAATTTTAGAGTAGCAATTTTAAATGGTATATATGACGGCGATGGATGTGCATATATCCGAGGTTGGCAAGTAACTAATGCCTGCGGACCAAATCAAATATTTTTACAAAAACTACTGGATAGCTTTGGGATTAGATCAAAAATTAGAGGACCAAAGGTGGTGATTGAGACTAAAGACGATTTGAGGAAGGCTTCTCGGCTCTGTTTATTCAAATTTGCTTCAGAGCGGGTGGATAAAACAAAAAGCCTTATAAAAATGCTTGAGAATAGTAAATATGTCCATTCCCGCAAGGATTATGATTTAATTATTGAGAGAATTCTGAGATTACATAAAGCAGGTTATAAACCGAAGGATATCCCTTTAAAAGTTTTTGATGAGTTTAGAATAGGTATCCATCCAAGAAGGATTTATACGATTTTGAAGCGGAGGGATTTCTATGGAAAAAAGAGTAAGAGTACTGTGCCTCGGGGCAGCTGGAAGGGATTTCCACAACTTCAACATGCTGTATAGGAATGATGATAGGTATGAAGTAGTTGCTTTTACTGCCGCACAGATACCGGATATTGAAGGTAGAGTGTATCCACCTGAGCTTGCTGGGAAGAACTACCCGAATGGGATAAAAATTTACGCGGAGAGTGAGCTGCCCGACTTGATAAGGAAGTATGGTGTGACGCAGGTTGATTTGGCATATAGTGATTTGAATTATGTTGAGGTGATGCACAAAGCCAGCATAGCGAATGCAGCTGGGGCGGATTTCAAAATAATTGGTACTGAAAGGACCTACCTGAAATCCACGAAGCCCGTTATTTCCGTTTGTGCAGTAAGGACAGGTTCTGGCAAGAGTCAGACTTCAAGAAAAGTGTGCAAGGTGCTGAAGGAGAAGGGGTTGAAAGCAGTTGCCATAAGACACCCCATGCCCTATGGTGATTTGAAGGAGCAGATTTGGCAGAGGTTCGCAACCTATAAGGATTTGGACAAGCACAAGACGACAATTGAGGAAAGGGAGGAATACGAGCCGCACATAGACAATGGAACCGTAGTATTTGCAGGTGTGGATTACGAAAAAATTCTGAGGGAAGCTGAGAAGGAGGCGGATGTAGTCGTTTGGGATGGCGGAAACAACGACACCTCTTTCATAAAGCCTGATTTGAGCATAGTTGTGGCAGACCCGCACAGGGCAGGGCATGAGCTGCTTTACTATCCAGGAGAAACAAACGTGAGGCTGGCTGATGTTGTTGTGATAAACAAGGTGGACAGCGCTGAGAAGAAGAATATCGAGCTTGTGAAAAGCAATGTTAAGATGCTCAACCCGCATGCTAGGATAATTGAGGCTGACTCGGAAATCACTGTGGACAACCCGAATATGGTGAAGGGGAAGAGGGTGCTTGTTATCGAGGATGGGCCTACTGTGACTCATGGGGAGATGAAGTATGGCGCAGGGTTTGTTATCGCGAAGAGAATTGGCGCAAAGGAGATAATTGACCCAAGGCCATATGCAGTTGGCTCAATAAAGAAGACTTTCCAGAAGTATTCCCACCTGAGCAGTGTGCTTCCTGCAATGGGGTATGGAAGGCAGCAGGTCAAGGAGCTTGAGACTACTATAAACTCTGCTGATTGCGATACTGTCCTCTCAGCAACTCCAATTGATTTGAAAAGAGTGCTAGTTGTTGACAAGCCAATGGTGCACGCAAGATACGAGCTGAAGGAGAAGGGAAGCTATGGAATAGAGCAGGTAGTTGCAGAATTTCTAGCCAAGCACCATGTCAAAAAGTAATAGCTTTACCTCACGAAAGCAGTATTTCGCAGCTGGAGCTAGGTTAGAACTCCCTATTTATGAAAAAGTCAGCAAGCTGCAGGAGCTTCTCCCTCGCATCTGTTTGAGGAAGTTTCTCCAGCCCTTTCTTCGCTTTCTTCACAATCTCCTCTGCCCTCTTCTTTGCATACTCTGGTGATTTGCATTCCTTCAAAATTTCTATTGCCTCGCTCACCTTTGCCTGGTCTTTCGTCTTCTCACCAAGGATTGAGATGAGCCTTCTCTTATCTTCTGGAGAGGCTTTCTGCAACGCATGTATCACCATCAGGGTCCTCTTCCCCTCGCTGATATCTCCGCCTATTTCCTTGCCGTATTTCTCCGCACTGCCCACCACATTCAGAATGTCATCCTGAACCTGGAATGCTATCCCGACTGCATTTCCAAACTCCCTCAGTATTTTTCTCTGCCTCTTCTTTCCCCCTCCCAAGAATGCTCCAACCTCGCAGGAAGCTGCTATGAGGGCTCCTGTTTTCCCGGCAACCATGTTGGAATAATCCTCCTCAGTAATATCCCACTTGTTGTTTCTGTACCACTCCAGCTCTATGCCCTGCCCTTCCATAACTCTTCGGAATGCATCCGCGAGAATTCTCTGCGCTTCAACTATCTTTTTGGGCGGCATGTCAAGTATGAGGGAGGTTTCCCACACCATTGCAAAGAGGCCGTCTCCTGCATTTATTGCAAGAGGCACGCCGTATGTTTTATGCAGGCAGGGCTTTCCCCTCCTCATCTCTGAGTTGTCCTCAATGTCATCATGCGAAAGAGTGAAATTGTGGAACATCTCAATCGCAGCTGCAATTGGCAGCAACTTCTTTGAATCCCCTCCCACGACCTCGCAGGAGAGCATGCACATGACAGGCCTGAACCTCTTGCCTCCCCTACCGAGCAGGTCCCATATCACCCCATAAACTGCCTTGGGCTCCTTATTCCTTGGTATGGCCTTTTCAATTTCCTTGTCAACCTCAGAACCACGTGCTACAATGTATTCCATTATGTTCATCACATCACTTCGAGAGTTTCTTTCACTTTACTTACTCCAATAGCTTCTATAAGCTTGCCCATACGAGGACCTTTCTCCTTGTTCAGCAACACCCTGTATAACTGAGTGAAGAGCTCCTCTGGCTTGATTTCTTTCTGCCTGGCAAACTCAAAAACAAGGTTGTGTATGTCCAACGCATTCATTCCCTCCCTCAGCTCGCTGGCAAACTCTTTCAGCATCCTCATATCGCTCTGTTTTGTTGGCTGGAAGGAGAAGCTGTATTCCTCTGGCGCGAACTCCTCTGCAATCCATTTCTCAACATACGGCTTGAGATACTGCACCCCTTCAGAATCGTGGAGAAGCTCCCCCACTCTCTCCCACTTTCCATACAGCTGTTTGTACATCAAAATATCTGCAAATGAAGCCTTCCACCTCATTTTTTCTGTTGAGAGGGAGAATGCAATTGCCTTCTTCCTGTCTGCCCTGCTCAGCTCTTTGCTTGAAATGTTAAGGGAGGATGCATGCATGTAATCATCAAACTGCCTCATGAGGTTATAGCCTGTTGGGTCTACATCCTTGTTCTCCTGTATATCTGGCCTGAAGAGGGTGTATTTTATCAATTCCGGAGGAATCAGCTCCAGTATGTCTGTCACTCCTAACCCTATGCCCTTTGACTTGGAGTATTTCTTCCCCTTCAGCAGGATGAAGCCGAATTTGTAACCAATTGGAGGCTCTTTCTTGAAGAGCTGCTTGTAAACTGCAAGCACAGTGTCCCACGAGCCTCCTCTTGTATGATGGTCTACGCCTGCTCCCTCAACAGTTGTTTGGAATACTTCCATCCACGAGGGCCAGTGCAGCCTCCAAGTCAGTTTGTATTTGTGGTCAGAGAGTTTATTCTCTCCCTCATAGCCGCATCCTTTGGTGTATTTTACATCCCTCACATCCTTGTAGGAGTATGAGTTCTCATCAAAGTCCGTTACAATAGTTGTGGCAATCCTCCCGCAGTTCTGGCAGACAGGCATTAAAGCATTCCATTCAGCAGGAAGCTCCTGCTTCAGGGAGGATTCTGAGACAACTCTCTTCGCCTCTTCATGGTTCTTCAGGAAGAATTTTGCCAGAGAGTCGAATCGCCCTTCTGAATAGAGCTGGTTCGCCCTCTCAAGCTTGGGAGAGACCTCGAGAACTTTCATCACTTCTGTTGCCTCACTGAAAAAATGCTCACCGTAGGAGGAGTGGCATCCTACTGGGTCTGGCACATCACAGAGCGGCTTTCCCAGATGCGGGGTGAGCTGCCTCTCATGCTTCATGAGGTTGAGTGGCACTGCATCGAATGCATCGAATATATCTGCAATGAAGTGGAACTGCGTCCTGTAGCCTTTCTCCCTGAGGTATTTCTCTATTGCGGATGAGAAGAGGAACTCGCAGAGTGTCCCAACATGCAAACTGCCGCTGGTTGTTATTCCCGAAGTTATTATGAAAGGCTCCTCCTTCTCAGCAACAATTCTGTCACTGAGGATTTCAACCCAGTGCCTAGGCTCTTTCTCCATGATATCACATTCTTATCTTCAGAAAATCTTTTGCTGCAAAGGTGTTCTTAAAAACTTCCCTCGCACCCTTTACCATTTGAGAAATTGTTTTATTGTCATACTCGGGATGTATGTGGAAGAGGTAAAGCTTCTTTGCACCTGCTTCTTTTGCAATTCTTGCAGCTCCTCTTGGGGAGGAATGCCCTGTGTTTATTTTCACTCCTTTCAAATCCTCATCTGAGAAGTAAGTCTCATGCACAAGCACATCGCAGTTTCTTGCAAGCCTCACAGTTGCCTTGCAGGGCAGGGTGTCTGTCGCATAGACAAAGCTTTTACCCCTGTTCTCAATTCTTATTCCCAGCACGGGGTCAACATGGGAAAGATGCGTTGTTTTAACAGTTGAATCAAATATCCTCTGCTCTTTCTTCAGCTCCTTGAAGTCGACTTTTACGTTGAAGAGGGGCGAATCGAAATAGTATGGGTATATGGGCTTCCTCATTATCTTGTCTATGGCATTCCTAACCCCTTTCTCTCCATATATGGTGAGCTTCTTTCCCTTGAATGTTCTTTGAAATGTGGTTATCCCAAGTATATGGTCTAAATGGAAATGGGAGAGCAATAGGCAGGTGGGCTTGCTGAAATCAACTACCTCATTTATCCAGTATATTCCTGTGCCTGCATCAAGGAGGTAATTGCCTCCCTTTGTTTCTACAAGCACGCAGGAGGTCTGCCCCTTTTTGGAATACCAACCCCTTGTTCCAAGAAAAGTTATTTCCACAGAATCACCAGAAGCGGGCCCGGCGCGATTTGAACGCGCGGCCTACTGGTTTTCCCAGCTTAGAGCTTTAAGAGCTTCGGCCGATTGTCAGCCGCTCTGCCAAGCTGAGCTACGGGCCCGCAGGTTAATGATTTATAGCTAATACAATATAAAAGTTGGGTATGATTGCTGTTCTGAGATTGGGGCACAGAATTGGGAGGGATGCCAGAATAACTACTCACATCTGTCTCACAGCAAGAGCCCTCGGTGCAGATAAGGTATTCCTCTCAGGAGAGAAGGATGAGTCTGTTATAAGAAGCGTTGAGGGGGTTGTTGGGAAGTGGGGGGGCAAGTTTGACGTTGAGTACAGGAAGGACTGGCGCGCTGTTATGAATGAGTGGAAAGGAAAAACTGTGCATCTCACAATGTATGGGGAGTCTTTGAACAGCAAAATAGATGCTCTGACGAAGGAAAAAGCCCTGCTTGTCATTGTGGGAGCAGAGAAGGTGCCTGGAGAGGTGTACAGAAATGCTGATTTTAACATTTCCATATCCAGCCAGCCCCACTCAGAGGTTGCCGCACTGGCTGTTTTTCTTGACAGATTCTTCGGGGGAAAGGAGCTTGAGAAGGAGTTTTCAGGTGCCAGGCTGAAAGTGATACCGCAGGCACATGGAAAGCTCACAGAAGAGGAGAAATAGCTCAAATTTCGGTTAAATAGCGTTAAGGATATATATTATTTCGTTCATAATACTACTATGAAGATGAGGAAGCGCAAGATGCGCTCCAGAGTCAGGAGAAAGGCTTCCAGGAAAAAGGTGGCTGTTGCAAGGAAGCACAGGATAGGGGTTGTTAGGAAGGTGCTCAGAAAAACTGCAAGAAAACCATTCAGAAAGGCAAGACCAGTTGGAAGGAAAAGCAGAATTAGGAGAAGGGTTATTTCAGGTAAGCTCGCAGAGGAGCACGTGAGGAATCTGCTTCTGGAGATCGCCGGTGAGAAGGCTCTGATAGTTGCTGAGGCTCTGGAGGAACCGCTGAGCGATGAAGATTTGGCAGGCGCATGCAAGATAAAGGTGAGTGAGGTGAGGGCAGTGCTGAACAAGCTGCATTCATATGGGCTCACCTCCTATGAGAGGACTAGGGATAAGGAGAGCGGTTGGTATTCCTACATATGGAGGCTCTCTCTCGGTGATGTCCATAAGTTCCTTGAAAAGGGTGAGAAAGCCAAGTCTGTTGTTGGCGGTGAGGAGAGCTTTGATTTCTACACATGTTCTGCTTGCAAGAAGGGGGAGGGCGTGATGATTCCTTTTGATGTTGCTTTTGAGAATAGGTTCAAATGCCTGGACTGCGGTGCCCCGCTGATTTTTGTTGAGAAAAGTAAGGAAATACCTAAATAAGTTTTGTGCTATAATTCTAGCATGAATCTGTTTTTGAAATACACGCTTCCAAAAAATGTTATTGCACACTCCAAGAAAGTGAGGGGAATTGCACTTGAGGTTGCTTCTGAGCTTATGAGAAACGGCTATGTAGTTGATGTTGAGCTTGTTGAGAGAGGAGCTCTGCTGCACGACATTGGGAGGAGCGTCACGCATGGGCTGGAGCATGGGTATTTCAGCGGAAAAATACTGAGAAAGGAGGGAGAGGAGGAAGTTGCGAGAATTGCTGAGAGGCATGTGCTTGGGGGAATAAGCAAGAATGAAGCTGAAAAGATGGGCTTGCCTGCGAAGGAGTATATTCCACAGACTCTTGAGGAGAAGATTGTTTGCTACGCAGACAAGTTCTCAGATAGGAATAAAATAAAGAGGATTGAAAAATATCTCGGAAGCAAAAATGCTGCTTTTAGGAGAATGATGGGGCTCATACAAGAGGTTGATGAGATGGGGGGAAAGGTGCAGGAGCTGAATGTCTATGCAGTTGTGAGAGATTCCAGAGGGAGAATTCTTGTTATGAAGAGAAGAGAGCCGAAGGTGTGGGAGTTTCCCGGAGGAGGGGTGGAGTGGGGTGAATCTCCTGAGAAGGCTGTGAGGAGGGAGGTTGAGGAGGAGACTGGCTTGAAAATAAAAAGGATGAAGCTGCTCTGCACAAGCTCAAGGGTTTACAAGAAAGGGAATTTGAACAAGCATTCTGTTTACATCGTCTTTGAGGGAAAGGGGGAGGGGAAGGTGAAGTTCGGTGTGGAGCACAGCATGGCACTGTGGGCTGACTTGAAGAGGATAAAGAAGCTGAAGCTGGGGTTAAACGTCGAACCAATAGTGGAGCTTCTAAGCGCAAAAACTCTGTAGTTATCAGATGTGGTGAGAGTATGACCGAGAAGAATAAGAAGCCGGTTGTAGTTGAGCTTGAGCTTACGCACAACTGCTTCTGCACAGATGTTCCTGAGAGGATGAAGGATGGCAGGATAAAGTACATTGCATACACGGGAAGCGGCCCGCACAGCGTTTACCACCTGTTTGAGGTACGAGCCCCTGACTTGGACAGTGTTCTTGACAAAATCAGGAGGCACCCAACTGTGAGGCAAGTGCAGATAGTGAGGAAGTCGGATAATATAGCTGAGATACATGTGGAAAGCGAGAAAGACCCCTCAACTGCAAAAGCACTTCTGGAAAGCAAGTCCATCTTCATGGAGCCAGCCATGTACGAGGGGGGAGTCGAGAGGATTGTAGTGATGGCACCTTCGGATGACAGCTTCAGGGAGTTTCTCAACTCTCTTGACGAGAGTTTTAACGTGAAACTCAAGTCCAAGCATTATATAAAAAAGAACGAGAAGATTTCCCTGGACTTCTTCAGGAACAGCGGATTCCTCAAGCTGCGCGCTGCAGCGGATTTGATAACAGACAAGCAGTTGGAGGCGTTCCAGCTTGCATGCAAGTATGGCTATTATGAGGAGCCCAAAAAGGTAAGCATGAGAGAGCTTGCAGAGACGAGCGGAATAAGCGAGGCGGCGTTCAGCGAGCTTCTCAGGAAAGCTGAGAGGAAGCTTCTTCCAATACTGGCCGACGTGATTAAGACGGTCAAATAGTGCTTTTTCTGCCTACCTGTCCACACAAGTATTAACCGTATATCCCACCCTCACCATAAATATAAGCCAAGGTGAGGGACGTGAAGCATATAAAATACCCGTTAGTGGAACCCATATTCAGTGGAATGATGCCCGAGGGATTTGTGAATGACGTCCGCGGGTGGAGCTGCACGAAGAGGGAGGTAGCTGATGCTGCCAAGGAGGGAAAGCTTCTTACAATGGACATAGACATGGATGGTTACGGAAGATGCAGTCTTAACTGTGGCCACTGCTTCAGGAGAAACAAGAATTTTCACAAGGAGAAGAGGATGGGGAGGGAGGAGCTTTTCAGGCATCTCTCAGAAGCAAAAAAATTGGGTTTGAAAACTGTAAAGCTCATAGGACCTGGAGAACCTCTGGAGGAGCCTGGCCTGATAGGTTTTCTGGAGAGACTCAATGAAATAGGCGTAACAGCGCTTATATTCACAAAAGGCAGGGTTATGGGGGACGATGCAGCCTGTATGGAGATACACAAGAGGGAAGACGGAAGCGCAATGGATGGGACAGAGCTTGCGGCAAAGCTTAAGGAACTCGGAGTGAGCATATTGTTGGGAGCAAGCTCTTTCGACCCAGAGACTGAAGACAGAACCGTCGGGAAGGCGGGATACCATGCAATGAGGGATGAGGCGATACTGAGGCTCGTGGAGGCAGGGTTCAATGAGTTCATCCCAAACCAGGCCACAAGACTTGCCTTCATATGCACTCCGGTGACGCCTGCCAACATAGATGAGGTTTTTGGGCTTTACAGATGGGTCAGGGCTAGACATATACAGCCCATCATAGCGCCTACAATGATAGCAGGAAGGGCGCTCGATAACCTCAAACAGCTAGTGCCTTCTAGAGACAACCTGCTTTCAGCTTACACAAAAATAAACATCTGGGCGATAGAGCATGGAGTATTTACGCTGGAAGAGTTCAAGGAGGATGGCGTTACTCCATACGCAGGAGGTGCACATTGCAACCAGCTTGCCGTGGGTGTTTTCCTGAGGGGGGATGGGAAAGTACTTAGGTGCCCAGGGGATGATGTAACGGTACTCGGAGAACTCAAGGAAAAGAGTCTAACGGAGATATGGAAGAATGGCTATAACCTCAGGAAATACAGGGGGATGTACAACAACGGTTGTCCGCCAAAAGAGGGCAGGTCCTTCCCGGATGAATTCTTCAAAGATGTTATGAAGAATGTAGCAGAGCATTTCTCTAAGCCCGGTTTCAGAGGAGGTTGAAATTATGGAGAAAGTAACGAATGGTAATAAAACTGGTGAGGGTGCTAAGGCGGAGGAGGCGCTGAAGTTAAGGATGCTTGAGAAGCAGGTAGTAGACGACCTCGGCATAACCGAAAGCCCTTGCTCCAAGAGGTTACACGAAATTAAGAATAATGCAGGTGACAAGAAGTTAGTAACTCCACGAGTGGCGGAATACGTTGAGATGCTTGCACTTTCTGAACACCATTTTTTTGGAAAAGAAGAGAAAAAACTGGCAATTGAGGCCTATGCGCAGATACTCACCAAGAACCCTGATTTTGCGGAGTATAAGATCTATGACTTCCTTAAGTTCCTCAGGGAGAGTTTAAGGGAGGGGGCTTTTTACTCTGAGGGGTATGAACACAGAACATTGGGGGCTCTGGAGGTAATTTCGTCATCTCTGGATGAATTAAAGAAATCCGCCGAGAAATTTACAGATCCTGATTCGCGCAAGATGCATAGCTGGGATTGGGATATGAGAAGCGGGGTTTTCCTCTGCCTCGGCAGCCCGCTCTTACGTGTGAGAGGTAAAGCCGAGGAGATTATTGCCAACAAATTCGGCATATCAAACAAGACTCTTCGCGAGATACCGAAGGAAATTCTGTCTGCTCCTTACTCGCCCGATAAATGGCATCCGTTAACTACCTTGGCATGGTTAAATGAGTATACGTACGATACGGATGCGACATTTTCCCAGATAATAAATAACATAAAAAGCACCAGCCTTGAGTTCGTCTATGCCAGAACTGAAGACTTGTCTGATCTTAAAGCAACCGGTTCGGAGAAAGCCAGATATGTGGGAATATGCTGCGCCCTGTACAAAGAAATAGAAGAGCAGGGGGCGGAAGGAAATCCCAGATGGGGTGAAGTCCTTGATGAGATATTCAACAAGAAGGTAAAGAAGTTGGTGAAGGAAGGCGCAAGCATCAAGGAAGTTGAGGGAAGGCTGGAGGAAATTCTCGCGGAGATGAGGACGAAAAGAGTCGAGGAGTTCAAGACTGCAGCATTCCAAATTCTGGAGTAGGAATAATGAGTTCGGCTGGGTTGCACGGGCATAATTGACGGATGCCGTTCTTCCAAGAATTCCTCTAGAAAGTGATATTAACTTATTCACGCCTAATAAATGGGTAAAATGTGGCATCCAAGCTAGCGGGGTAATGGAAACCCTAAGGGTAGCATGGAGTGCCCGCTGGGCTCATAACCTCCTTAGTGGGATACCCAGAGATCCGTGGTTCAAATCCACGCCCCGCTACTTATTTTTAGTTTTTAGCTAATGTTGTACACAGGAGCGACCTTTCTCGAAATATTCAGGTTAGGGGCACAACGTCCCCCTCTAGCCGTCCTGTTTCATGGAATCTGATAAAATTTCTTCCATACTCCAGCGAATCCTCGTTGGAGATATCCAAGTCTCTGAGTTGCGGTGGCCGGGTTTTTGATGTTGTCATTTATTCACAACCAGCTCTATGAGCATCAATCTATCTTCCAAGACAATGGGTTTGGCATTGCTCTGTCCCTTGAGGATTGCAAGAATTTCCGGTTTCCTTGCCACAATTGCCTTTTCCCCGTATTCCCTCTTAAAAAACTCCGACAGGTCATTGAAACTATCAAATTTCCAATTAATAGAGAATTCCTTCTTCTTTATGGACTTGAAAACTCTTTCGTCCTCAGCTTTTTGAATTGTTTTGAGTACCTCTATCATCGCATTAAGCTCCTCCTCAAAAAGCAGGAAAAGCGACTGCATCTGGCCAGACGCGATTGGCTCGTAGATAAATAACTTTCCTTTACTCCTCAGTACCCTTCTTGCTTCTAGAATTGCATCATACTGCATTTTAATCGGCAGGTGATGAAAGGATAAAGAGTAGAATACAACATCGAAAGAATTGTCAGGAAAGGGTAATCTTTCTGCCCCTCCGACTTCTAATCGAACTTTGGGGTGATGGCCCCGAAGCCGCTCACGCGCTTTTTTTAGCTTCTCTTCATTCGGGTCTATGGCAACAAGAGTCTTGGCTATGTCTGCAAACCTTACGCTCAAACGGCCATCGCCGCAACCCACCTCGAGGATATCCTGGTTACGCAGGTCTGAACACGAAATATTCATGAACTCGGAATCTTCGTCTATCCACATGCGTTATATTTGCGTAACAGAATCTTATAACATTAGTGATGGCTTAATTCTAGATTCGCTTGAGGGATAGGGTGTTATCGGGTGATTAGACTAGTATCCCACCTAGCGAATGGAGACTTTGTATCAAAAGTTATAAATACCCTCATGCAATAATCTCCTTATCAAATGGGGTGGGGAAATGGCGATCAAGAGGATTCCAACTGGAATGGAGGAATTGGATAAGATAATCGAGGGCGGTTTTCCTGAGGGTGCTGCAATACTTGTAAAAGGTTCTCCAGGTACTTTGAAGACCATTCTGGGCTTGCAGTATCTTTATAACGGGGCAAAGCAGTACAAGGACAAGGGCATGTATATATCTTTCACGCAGGGCGAGGAGAGCCTCACACAGCAGGCAGAGGATTTTGGCTGGGAGTTCAAGGGGTTGCCTGTGGAATTCAAGAACTACGATATTACAAGGGAGCCTGACTTGGAGGGGCTGGTTGTTTCTGATATTAAGACGTTCAAGCCTGCGAGAGTTGTGGTTGACTCCTTAACATCATTCCTAAGCAAGCTTCCTCTTTCAAGGGAGGAGTTCGTGGCAGACCAGATTTTCGAGGCATTGAAGAAGGTTGGCGGGATACCGATTTCAGAGGATATGCTCCTGAGAGCATTGACAACGAGGTTCATAAGAAGGATGAGGGAAGCGGGTACAAATACCGTGATGTATATATATGAGGAGAGGACGTTTGAGAGCGCCAAGGAAACATGCGAATATCTGGTTGATGGAGTAATAAAGATGTCGAAGATAGAGGCGCTTGGTAAGAGGACGATGGTTGTGGAGAAGATGAGGCTGACCAAGCACGACTTCCTAGCAAGGACGATGAGCATAGGGGCGAAGGGAATTATTGTGGAAAAGTAATCTTCACTTGCCTAGAGATAATTCTTCGGGATTGTCAGAGTTGGAATTGCTCTTTAGAAAATCAACTCTAGTTTTTGGATTAGACAGCAACTCAGCCTTTTTGATTTTATTGCACAACTCTTCGATTAGCGGACTGCAAATAGCATTATAATTTGAACGTGGTGATTCGAAGTCTTCATTCAATGCCTTTGCAAGATTCTGGGAACTCCTTAGGGCAAAACTTATCCCTTCTCCGAAACTTGAGCTGACCATTCCCGCGGCTTCTCCAACCAGGAATATGTTGTCTTTGCCTAGTGATATGTCATTCTTGCTTTGTGGTCTTGACAGAAGTGCTGCCTCGATTTCAATGTTCCTAGATAATTTTATTGTTTTTGAGAGCATCTTTTCGAGCAAGTTGAATTTCCTATTTGCATCCTGTATTGGCAGGGCGGAACCCACGACAAAATACAACTGCTTTGGGATAACCCAGCTATAGAAATCGGTTATTTTATTCCCGAATATGAATATGGCCTTGTCTAATTTCCGGTCATTCATCTGGTAGGTTTTTTGGATGGTCAAATACTGCTTCAGAGGTGCAGCGACACTTCTTCGTATTATAGACCTAGCGCCATCGGCGCCTACGAGGTATTTTGTTTTGATTTGTTTTACAGTCTCGTTTTTGAGCTTTAATATTACTCCATCGGGTTTTACTTCAACGTCCAAGAGCTCAGTATGCGAGACAAAGTCATGATGCTTTTTTTCTATAAGCCTGAACAACCAGTAGTCAAAGGGACCACGGAATACGTTCAAGAATTTTCGGTCTGCGTATTTCCAAAGGTTGTTGTCATAGTCCATATAAGCAAGATTCAATTCCTTTGGATTTACAAATATGTAATCTGGGGGATCTAATTTGTTGATTATCTCCTGCGACTCCTCTACTAGCATACCACCGCAAGGTTTGGTCCTAGGAATTAGTGAACGGTCAATTAGTAAAATCCTGTAATCTCTTGATAAATTTTTTACTAGAAAGCATCCCGCAGGACCAGCGCCTACGACCACAATATCATATTGATTTGAAGTTTGTCCCAAAGTGGTAGTATTCACGTAATCACTCATTCTCAGATTTTAGTATTGTCTGCGTATGCCGCGCATATAAGTTATTCATCGAGTATCTCGACGTCGATTAAGAGTAGATTTGAATTGATTTATTTAAATATGTTTGGCATAAAGTCTGTTGATAGAATATCCCTTTGGGAAATTTTCATTCGGATAGTATAAGAGTGAGATATCCATTGCGTTCTTCTTTATCTATATTTCGTAATTGTATTTTTTTGTTTTCAAAAGCACTAAGAACACCAGAGAACATGCCGCGTATCGAAATGAAATTTATGCTTTTTGCAAGAGGTAACCATGGGAAGTAATTGATTATAACTTGGTATTTTCCATTTTGTTTGTTTGCCATTATGTCACCAAAACCGAGTGCAGGAAAGAAATCTGTAATGAATTTGCAACCATCCTTTACGTCTATAGAAAGTTTACCTAAATGTTCTCCACACTCAACAGAAGTATTCCATAGGATATCCATACTCTTTTTATTACTCGGAAGAGTTTTAGCGATTTCATTTTCAAGTATATACAAAAAACTTGCTTCGCAAACAAAAAAACGTTCCTTTTTATACTCTATTTTTCCACCGCCAAAAGAAAAAAATCTTGAGTCCCATAAATTTTTGAATGAATTCTTTCCCCATTTCAAGGTATGCAACTTATTCATAAGCTCATATTCATTCCCATAGTTAGAATCTTTTTCTAATAGATTTTTTTCTATATCGGGGCATGTAAGTGGTTTCGTTCCATTTTTTTCTAACTGTTCATTAGAAGATACTATGAGATAACATTCCGAATCTCCTCTACCCTGACACTTAGTCTGAATTGCCTCAATATTTGTATCTTCAAACATATATGCACAAATACCAGCAATGCCTCCTTCACCAAGAAAGTAACCTCGCCCATTTTTATTGCAAGAAAGATAATCTTTCATCTTTAATATGACTGTTCTATTTTGTGCATCCCATGAATGGGAAATTTTTGATGCGTATTGTGATCCGACATATGTTACCATAAAATAAATAAAACTAGAAAAGACTACTGGATTGGTGGAGTTAATTTGTGGTGAACCAATAAGCTTTGCGTAGGAGTAGCCAAATTGTTTACCTATTCGATACGAGAGCTGAGGGTCAAGTTTATTTTCAAGATCAGAGAGAAAAATTTCAGGTAACATGATATTTCTAATCCTCAATTTTCGTCCTTTATCAGTAAACTCTTCGGTTATAAAACCGGGTATATCTAATCGATACTGATTTCTCATAAGAACATTTCTTATAAGCCATTGCGTGACTTCATCTTTCATATTTACACCCCGTGCAATAATACGCTAGAAAAACCAAAAAAAGCAAAGAAGGCGTCATCGTATATCTCTGTAACCACTCTTATGTTATCTAGACCAATACGTGAGATTACTAATAACATATACAAACTTGTTAAGATAAACGCTAGATATTCCTTTCCCTGGTATATATATAACATAACTGAAAAAATTAGAACTATGACTGTTACTATATTGAGAAATTTTTTTGTATTTTCTAAACCTAAAATTGTTGGTATGGTCTTTACATTATTTTTCTTATCTCCCTTGAAATCACGAAGGTCATAAACAATAGTACTTATAGCAGTAATCAATCCCATAATTATAATATAATATATAGTTTTGCTTGAAATTGTTGATTGAAAAAAGATCTGAGGAAATAGGACTAGTAAGAGAGTCCAAACAATTCCTACATAAATATTTTTTACAAATAAAATATCTTTGAGCCTAAAATTACCGATATGTAACCCATAAACTACCATTAAAAAAGTGAAAAGAATTATAGTAAGAACTGAACCTATATTTTGAAGCAGGCTAAGGACAAGCGCTAATAAATAGAAGATTATTGTTGCCATTACAAATATACCTATTTTATCCTTGATGAAACTTGTTCTCAGTGGATATGTTTTAAGATCCTGCTTAAATTCCATATAATGATTAATTGAATACAATGATAGAATAACTGAAAATTGCACTATTGCGAATGAAATTTTGAAAGGGAGATTAAGAAGAAGCGTCATTCCGTACCCACCTAAAGCACCTGATAAAGCTAAATAGATATTTGAGTATATAAGAAAATCAAAAAGAATAGATAAATATTTTTTTAACATTTCGATACCCAATTATCTTAATTTCTAGGTTATTGTGATATCACTATGCCTGTGCTAGTAATCTCGTATGATCGGGGACCACCATGTATATTTGTTCGTCGCATCTTTCTCACTTCGATGCTTCTGTTCAGATTGTCTCCCATCGACACATGCTTCAACAGAATTACTCCGTCAGACAGAAACTCAGACATCGTGTCTCTGCTAAGGAAGGCGGTTTCTTCAGGCAGTTCAGATACTATCAGTGAGGTTAGTTTTAAATCTTTAATGCACTGTATCATGTCTATTATCGCGTGTCTGGTAGCTACTTCAGGAGTTGTGATGAATTGGAATTTATCTGCCTCGATACCCATCATTTGTAATATTTCCATCTGTTTCAATGTTTCAGCATACAACCCGTAGGTGGATATGGAATCTAGCACTAGACGGGAGGGGGAGAAGCCTCTTACTGAATCTTCAATTATATTTGTTACGTTTATAAATTGGGTCTTGGAGGGCGCCAGTGCCAGAATTTTAAACATATTTTTATTCTCCATCTCGACTAAATCCCAACCCAGCTGGGACGCCTGTGATATTACGTCTTCCCTGCTCTCTTCAAATGTTATAAACAATCCTTTCTCATTGTATAGCTCCGCCCCTTTTACTAGATACTGCAGAGCAAGAATGGTCTTCCCAGAACCGGTTAGACCCGAAAGTAGTACAACGTTATTCTTGGGGATACCGCCATCCATTAATTCATCTAATCCCACTATTCCTGTTTTTACTCTGTCCATTTGGTCGCCAGGTATAGTGTAGAATTAAGGTATATAAATACTTAGTGTTTTTGACTATTTTTGGCGTATTTACAATAAATTCTCAGTAAGGATCACCTTTCGCGAGACATTTTGTCTCTACTGCTTCTATGCTGGAGTGGATTATAGAAGACGCTCAAAGAGGACATGCACGAACACTTCAACTTCTCTAGGATCTTAACAGTCGCTACCCTTTCTTGAACAGACAGACACCCACCCTGCCGTCCGTAAATGATTCTAGGGGTGATAATCCGACTCTTATTGCAAATTCATTCAGCTTCTTTATATTGTATTTCTTTGAGCGGAATACAAGTAAGCCGCCAATCCACGCCTCGATAGTGTCATTGCCGCGGTTGTACCTCCAAACAAGCTTTCTTGAGCCCATAAGCCTTCTTCCGATAGACTCTCTCAACAACTTTTCGAATGCGAAGTTGTCTGCATACTGGTTGAGGAGGCAGTCGGGATTTATATTCAACTGAACTCCCAGAAGGAGCAGGTCATTCTTCCTCATATTGTTGTCAAAAATGCTAAAAATTTCATTCTGGTTGAAATTGCCGATGGTGTTTCCCAAGCATATGTGAGCTGTGTTCTTACACTCAGAATTATGGAATAGGAAGTCATCCTTCGTAAGCTGTTCGAATAGGGTGTTGTAGCCTTTGAACATTATCCTGCCCTCGCTGTTTTCATAGCAAAGGTTTCTCAAGCTCTGTACGAACGTATCTATGAAGTCCTTTATTGCATCAATAACAACGACTTCTGTGTAACCATGTTCCTTTATGTCCCAGAGAAGGGGCATAATTTCAGTATCTCCAGTGCCAATTCCATAGAAGGCCTTTGCGGTCCTATTCAGATATTTTTTCAGTTTTTTGGAATTCTCGATGAGCACGCTAAGCTCTGTGTAGGGCGTTTTGAATGGATTGGAATAGGAGGTCATTGCATACCAATTTTCAGGCTTCCTGAACCACTGTTCACCGGGGATTACCTTCCTCTCTATCCCTTCATCCAGCCTTTTATCTAGCTCCTTCCTCCCTATCTTTCTTTCTATGAGGTTAGGTAGGTTTATGTCAACGAGCAGTCGGTCTCCCATGCTTTTAGTTTATGCATTTTTTGATTTTTAAAGCTTTCTGGGAGTCGAGTCTGTGGAAATCCCTAACACGATGATGGAAGTGCTAGAAGAAAGGGGTATGTATATCTAGAGGAAGATTTTTAATGTCCTCTATTAAAATATATTGTAGGGGCTATACATGACACTATGGAAGAAGATAATAGAGGAGAAACTCGATGAGATAGACCTTAAGATATTGAATCTGCTTATAACCGGAAGGGAGTTGACAGATGAAGAGATAAAAGAAATGGCAAAAAAATTGGGAATATATCCTAATAAATTAAAGGACAGGATCGCAATTCTTAGGGGGAAAAGAATCCTATTAAAAACAAACTCCGCACTTGTTGATCCAGTTAAGCTGTGGGATGTTTATTTAATAGTATTTATAAAAGCACATCTTTCGCCGCCAGTAGTGGGGGTGGAAATCGACTACCCAAGAGGATGGACTGAGATAATTGATAGAATGAATAAAGCACAGAAAAAACTTAGAATAGATATAGTTAGACAGGCATACACCTTGCAAGGTACTGAATGGGATCTTTTGTTAATTATTACTGCGCAGGACTTGAGGGAATACCAAGAATTTGCAGAAAATTTGATAAAGCAAGGTTGGGTTGAGAAGATGTGGAGTTTTAGGCCACTTGAATTAAAAAGCAAGTGGTTCTTCGATCCGACTAAAGCACCTCCAGCGACAGGATATGAAAAAAATGTTAAGCGACCTTTCAGATACTTGAAGTGATAAAATGAGCAAATATGAGTGGGTAGACTTATATAAGTCTGTAAGAGCGCCTGAAGCATTTTATAAGGCATACCAAAAGAAACTGGATGTTGTCGATGAGAGGTATCTAATAGAGTTCATTAAGAATCATCGCCCACGAACTGAAAAAGTTATTGTTGATTTGGGAATTGGACCAGGAAGGGAGTTAGAATGGATTGACGGATTGGATGATGTTAAAACAATAATTGGGGTAGATTTTTCTAAACCCATGCTAGATTTTTGTAAGAATATAGCTAAAAAATATTTGAAGAGAATTGTGCTTATCCAAGAGGATTTTAGAGATTTAAATAAGACAAAAAAGGTTATTAAAGATAGGGCGATACCGGCGATATTTATCTGTTTGGTGAATACTCTTGGTAATTTCCCCCACAGAGATAGATTGAAAGTTTTGAGGGTAGTTAGGAGAGTTATGAAAAAAGATGACAGGTTAGTTTTAATGCTATATAAGTTACCACGAGATATGAGAATAGATGGTACTGCACTAAAAAGAATTCCTTCACATCTTAGACCCAAAGGATATGATATTATGAAATACTTAGAACTGATAGATTACAGCTTCCAAAACTGGATATGGGATCCGGTTGTTGAAATATTTGGCAGTCCGCCTATTATTACTTATGATGAAGATAGCCAAGATATAGCAGCCTACGTAGGAGAGAAGAAGGTTTTTGGGTCACATAGATGGAGTATGGGAGAGATAAGAAAGTTACATAAAGAAGCAAATTTAAAAATTGATAGAATGATAGAGGGAGACTACGCATATGTTGTGGTATCAAAAAAATGAACAGTTATTTGGGTAAAACATCCTTAGCTTGTTTATCTGCTTCGTCTAATAGTTCTATAATCTTAAAAATCTCTTCATTTAATGTATAACCTAGAATTTCTGTCAGGCTTCTCCAGGGTTTTTTCTTGTTCTCAATTATCAAAGGAACTAGTATGTTTCTAATTGCCAATTCTTTCATAGCAATATAGAGGCTTGCCTTTGGATATCTGTTCCTTAGCTCATGGCAGATTTCAACTGGCATGCGGGGTTTTTTATCACTAAGCAACTGAATTATCGCCCTGTTTTGTGGTTTTGCTATGATTTGGAGGTTATACCACCTCTCATCACTACTCGTCTTTGTTTGACGTGCCATACTAGGATTTTAGGTAGGATATTTAAATTCTATATCTATGAAAAGTGATGGTAGTAAACTATTATTTACTGAGTATTGGAAAAGCAAAGTTATATATATATCTTTCTATAAAAAAACCTATACGCCAGCCTGAAAAAGGTCGCTTCGAGGAGGTGGTGAGGTGGGTATCCTCGCCGTGCTGAGGAACAAGGTGGGTAGGGAGGAAGTAAGGTTTGAGAATAGAGTAAAAAAGACCCTTGAAGTGATTATTGATGAGGATCCTATTTCTCTGCTTAGAAGAAAAGTGTTGTGCGCTTTGGAGTACACTGGAAATTACCAAGAAGTTCTGCTTGAGAACGGTAGAATTGCTGACGTGGAGAAGATGGAGAAGTTCGCAAGGGATAGGGTGAGGGATGCACTGGTTCATGCTGGTTTTGTTGTCCCTCCCTCTGAGGTCGTAGGAATCACGTGGGGCGACGCCTGCTTTGACGCGATAGGAGTAAGCTCAAGGTACCTAGTCCTGGGGGAAGTGAAGTGGGGGGAAGAGGTTACCGAGGGCGAGGTGGAGTCGCTGATAGGCAGGGCAAGTGAGGCAGAGAAGAAAGGCAGGGGAAGGGAGCTGGTCTTATTCATCGCCTCGCTGAGGAACCTTGGGGGGAGGGCAAGGGAGAAGGTTGAGAAATGCCCGAAGAAGAATTTCGTGGTGAGCTTTGAGGAGGTAAGGCCGTACTCTTTTTGAATGGCATATTAAAGGTGACAGAGGAAGGTTGTTCATTCTAGATTAAATTTTTTTAATCTAGGGCAAACATGCGAAAATGCGCTTTTATTCCAAAATCAGCGGTAAATTCTGTCTCTCTTGTCAAAACCAAGGAAATAGATCGTATCGTCTTGCAAAGCATAAATAATCCGGAAGGGGGGGAGCCATACTGACCTTTCGCCCTTCTTCTGGAACCTTAGTGGTTTCCCGATTTCTGGCCGCTCAACAATCTCGGCAATCTGCCTTTTGATACGTTCCCTGACTGCTGCATCCTTGAGCTTACGTATTGAGCGCTCGAAAGTATTGGTGAAAACGACATTCTTTACCATGCGGACAGCTCTTTTAGGAATTCGTCCTTGAGCATGGTTTTTGCCTTCCCTTTTTCAACCTGTATCCATCCCTTTGCAGCTCTCGACATTAGATAAATCTCCTCTTCGATATTCTCTTTCATCTGCTTGAGCGGTCTGACAACTATTGTTCCGCCCTCCTCCACTATCATCAGTCTCTCACCCTTGCCGATACCGAAACGTTTTCTTATCGCAAGCGGCAGGACCAGCTGCCCTTTTGATGATAATTTTACTATCTCTACGTTCATAAAATCACGTAAGATAAGTAAGAACAATCTTATTTATATCTCTTTCGGTGTTGTGCACGGTTCCGTAAGATGTTAGAGTTTACCAGTAGAAACGCGTAGTTTTTTATTTTCTCCTTCTGTAAGCTTAAGGGGTGAACTAAGTGGATTTATCTGTCTCATTCTGCGGGGCAAAGATGAGGAATCCCATAGTGCTTGCTTCAGGCTTCCTTGGAGTCAATGTGGAGATGCTGAAGAGAGTTGTTGAGCAGGGAGCAGGAGCAGTCACGTTCAAATCCATAGGTCCTAAGGTGAAGAGCGGGCACAAGAACCCCACAGTGCTTGCTTATGAGTGGGGAGTGATAAACGCGGTTGGCCTTCCCTCATCCGGTTACAAGGGTATGGAAGATGAGCTTGCGAGAATAAAAGAAGTGAAAGCGCCTGTTTTTGTGAGTATTTATGGAGCATCTGTTGAGGAGTTCAGGGAGGTTGCGGAAGCAGTTGCAAAGCACAAGCCTGCAGTAATTGAACTGAACATCTCCTGCCCAAACACAAAGGCAGAGGGGATGGTTTTCGGGTGCAGCGAGAAGCATTCTGCGGAAGTTGTAGCTGCAGTTAAAGAGGTTGCAGGCAAGGTTCCTGTTATGCCCAAGCTGACTCCACAGGCATTGGATATTGCAGGAGTTGCGAAGGCATGCGAGGAGGCAGGTGCAGATGCAATTGCAGCAATAAATACCGTGGGGCCTGGCATGCTGATAAACATAGAGGCAAAGAAGCCTGTGTTGGACTACAAAAAAGGCGGAATTTCAGGGCCTGTCATAAGGCCTATTGCTGTGAGATGTGTTTATGAAATATATGAGGCAGTTGATATCCCAATCCTTGGGATAGGTGGAGTGACTGAAGGAAGAGATGTAATTGAGATGATGCAGGCAGGAGCAACCGCAGTGGGAATTGGAAGTGGAATCTACTACAGGGGAATTGATGTTTTCAGCAAGGTTTGCGAGGAGATGAAAATCTGGATGAAGCAGAATGGTTACAAGGATGTGAAGAAACTGATTGGTGTGGCTCATGAGTGACATGCCGGTTTCAAACAAGGTAAGCAAGGTTGTGAAGGAGAATGAAGAGGTTATTACGATCTTCCTAGAGGAGAATGTTCTTGGCGCAATCCCAGGGCAATTCGTCATGGTGTGGCTCCCGGGAGTGGATGAGAAGCCCCTTGCTCTGTCATACTTGAATGGCGAGGCAGGTGTGACAGTTCAGAGAAAGGGAAAATTCAGCGAGGAAATTTTCAAGCTTAGGAAAGGTGATTATGTTGGGGTTAGAGGCCCTTATGGAAATGGTTTTGATGTGGATATCTGCAAGAAGCCGTGCATAATTGCAGGCGGTATGGGAATTGCGCCGCTTGCTCCTCTTGCTGAGAAGATTGCAAAGAAGAAGCCAGTTGTTATAATGGGTGCGGCAAGTAAGGGGAAACTCATTTTCAGGGAGAGGATGGAAAGAGTTGGTGAGGTAGAATACACGACTGATGATGGCTCTTGCGGAAAGAAATGCTTTGCAAGCGATGTGCTTGAGGGAGTTATTGAGAGGGAGGGAGTTGATGTTGTTTACGGGTGCGGGCCTGAGCTGATGCTGAAGAAAGTTTATGAGGTATGCAGGAGAAAGAAAGTGGAGTGCCAGCTCTCGCTTGAGAGGTACATGCACTGTGGGTTTGGGTTATGTGGGAGCTGCGCAATTGATCGGTACAGGGTTTGTGCTGATGGGCCTGTCTTCTCATCAAAGCAGCTTGAGAAAATGAATGAGTTTGGGAAGTTTGCGAGGCTGAAATACGGGAAGAAAGTTAGCTTGAATGAATATTACAATTGGAGGGAGTGATATGAAGGAGACAATTGCGGATATTCTGCTTGATATTGGTGCTGTGACTCTGAGCCCTGCTAAACCTTACAGGTATGCATCCGGCATACTGAGCCCCATATACACCGACTGCAGGCTGCTCATGTCCCGTGTGAAGGAGAGGGAAGAAGTTGTTGATGCTTATGAGAAAGTTGTGAGAGAGAGGATTGGTTTGCAGAATGTTGATTGTCTTGCAGCGGTTGCATCCTCAGGCATACCGCATGCAGCATGGCTGGCTGAGAGGATTAAGAAGCCAATGGTGTATGTGAGGAAGGAGGAGAAGGACCACGGGAAGCAGAATCTGATTGAGGGGAAGCTTGAGAAAGGAGCAAGGGTGGTCATTATAGAAGATTTGGTGAGCCAGGGAGGGAGCTCCTTGAATGCAGTTAAGGCTGTGAAGGCTGCTGGAGCGAAGCCAACCCATTGTATTGTGATATTCACATACCAGATGCCTAAATCAGTGGAGGGATTCAGAGAAGAGGGAGTGGAGCTCATACCGCTTACTGATATAGCTACTCTTGTGAAGAGGGCTACTGCAAAGAAGATAATAAGCAAGGAGCAGGAAGGAATTGTCTTGGAGTGGACTCAGGACACAGTTGGGTGGGGAAAGAAGAAGGGGTTTGAGTAGTTTATATCTTCCTTATTTCCTCCAGTGTTTTCTTCTTCCATTTCTTGAACTCAGTAAACCCAAGCCCAAGGTATTGGATATCTCGGTCGTCAAAACTTTTCACAACATGCTCAAGCTCTTTCACAAAGTTCTCATGTTTGTATTTTTTCAGAAGTTCAATATACCCTCTCCATATGATTTTTGTGTAGATTAGTAAAGTGAGAATATCCACTGAATCTTTCTTCCCCTTTATGCTGTTTCTCCTCTCAATTTCTGCAGCCTGCTTCAGTATGAGCAGGGCTTCGGGTTTGACTGTTCTGATTCCTTCAATTTTCACTGCATAATTCCCAAGATCCTCTGCGGGTATGGCGAGTCTTGAGAAGAAAGGCAGGTAGATATCAATATCGAACTTGTCGAGTTTTATCTCGTATTTGCTCATCCTCTGGTTCTTAACAACATCGGATTTCTCCCCAAGTTTCTTCAGAACATCATAATCAACCACTATGTCTATATCCTTGGATTTGTGCATCTTCGTCCACAGGTAGCCCGCCCAGCCACCTATGAGTATGAAATCGTATTCTTTTGAAAGCTCGGTAAGCTTCTTCCAGCTCTCTTTTGTGAGCAGCTCGCTCCAGAATTCCTTCACCATCCAAATCTCCTCTCAAGCGTCTTAAGAAAATCCTTTGCATACCACTCCTTAAGATTCCATAAATCAACGTACAGCTGGCATGACGGCGCGATGCTCTCCTTGGAAACACGGGCAAGCTGGGGGTCTGCCACAAGCACGAAGAGGTTGGGGGGCCCTTTCAGCTCAGGAAACCTTGCCTTTATCTCATGCATGTCTGGTGAAGCGTAGATGTAAACCTCGCTGTAGTCCGCTGGCACATCACCGAATTTGAACTTGTAGCCCGAGTATGCAGTGTATGTGACATCGGGGGGCATGCTTTTTTCAATATCAGAGACAGGTGCATCAACCCTCGTTTGATATTCTATATCCTTCTCAAGGTCGCGTATGCTCGCCCAGTAAGCCGCCAGCTTTTCCTCATCGGTTACGCGAAAACCCATTCCAGTGACATCAACCGCGCCCATCTTAACAAGCGGCCTGAGCGCATTGTTGACCGTGCTCAGCGAAATCTTGAGTTTTTGGGCTAGGGAGAGCTGCGTGAGCTTCTTTTCTTTTAACTCCATGATTGTATAGAGGGCTTCTCTGTAGACCCATTCCTTCTTTTTCATGCTTTCTATTTATTCATTTTTTATTTATAAAGGTTTCGAATAAATGCGAAAGGGGGCAACGTTTGGAGTGGACTCAGGACACAGTTGGGTGGGGAAAGAAGAAGGGGTTTGAGTGATTCTGTTTAAATATTTTGAAGTGCATAGTCTATGCCTATGGTAATCCGCCAGGTTGAAGTGAAAAATGAAGTAGGCAGCACCACCATGCGGGAGGAGATTAAAGGAAGGCGCTGGGAGAGGTTAGTCGATCGTTTCAGTGAACATCCGGATAAATCTCCGGTAACTCGTTTTGGGAACAATTACCCGGCAATTGAGGAGTTAGGAAGAAGATTGCTTGAGTTCAGGGGGAGGGGGGAGAGGATTATAATAAACGAGATAGGGGTGGGAATGGGCGAGGTGGGCTCACCTCTGTTTTCTAGAAAAAATGTTTCGTACGAGCCATTTGAAATATTAAATCAGGTGAGGAGGGCTGGGGTAAAACCTGGTGAATTCACTCTTTATGTGATGGATATAAGGAAGGATGTTTTGCTTGCTGTGAAAACAACGAAAGTTTTGAGGGTGCATAACCTGTATTTGGAGGGCAAATGGGAGTATTTTAGAGGATTTTTTCCTGAGCTTCATGAACTAATGGAAGAGGGTTTGATACCTGTGGGAATACCTGAGGAGTACAGGAAAAGGATAATCTGCCCCAAGCCGCTTGACATAGAGAAGCAGCCTGCTCCTGTGAAGGCGCATATAACTTTTTCTTTCATACCAAGCAACAGTCTAGGTCAGAGTTATTTTGAGAATTTAGTTGAAAGTACGAAAGAAGGTGGGTACGTATTGTGTTTGAGGGGATTTGATGAATCCGCGCTGGCAAGGTTGAATGTTGAGAAAATTGAAGAAAGAGGCTATTACGGTCCGGTTTACCGAGTAAAATAAATTTGCAGATTGATTTTTCAGAAAAGTTTATAACTAATTGAATATTAGATCAATTCATATCTCCCAACTCAAATGGTGCTGCAACTGCTGCCGAAGAGAAAAAGGAGGAGAAGAAGCCTTTAAAATTTCTGTTCATTTCCTATGAGGGCCTCATTGGCAATTTGGCGTGGCAGGTCAAGAAGGAGGAGTTTGAATAATAGGCAAACGCTTTTCTTGATGTTTGTTTATTCTAGTAGTATGGCAAAAAGAAGAAGTTCTGTTTGGAATTCTGTTGTGAATATTCTCCGCTCCCTCTTCGGTGCGATAGTATGGTTTCTGAGCTATGTTTACAAATCTCTTACTAATTTAGTCAGGGGTGCGGCAGTAGAGGTAAAGAAACCTCGGATGGGGGCGGATTATTCAGAATTGAAACCCTTAAGAGTTGTTGATGGCTCTGCTGGGGAGTTTGAGAAGCGGTTGCTGCATTCCAAAAGCACCGTTGGTTTGATAATCGGGGCAAGGGGGAGCGGGAAGAGTGCTCTCGGTCTGAGGATTCTGGAGAATGTCCATGCAAAAACGAAAAGGAATGTCTGCGTAATGGGTTTCGGGGAGGACATCCTGCCCCGGTGGGTGAAGGTGGTGAGAAGTGTTGACGAGATAAAGGATGGCTCGTTCTTGCTTGTCGACGAGGGAGGAATTGTTTTTTCCTCGCGTGACTCTATGTCGGATGCAAACAAGCTTCTCTCAAGCCTGCTTCTTGTCGCAAGGCATAAGGATTTGAGCATACTTTTCATCTCGCAGAATTCTGCAAATCTTGAGGTGAACGCTATAAGGCAGGCGGATTACCTCCTTCTCAGGAAACCCTCTTTGCTCCAGAAGGACTTTGAGAGAAAGAAGATACGTGAGGTTTATGAGGAGGCCGAAAGAAATTTCAAGGAAAGCGGAGCGGATGCAGCGAAGGCAACTTTTGTATATTCTGATGAGTTCCGCGGGATTGTTGAGAATGAGCTGCCGAGCTTCTGGAGCGAGGGAGTGAGCAAGAGTTTCAAGAAATTTAAAGTGAGGGAGATGTGATATTGCTTAGAAAAGTTTATAACTAACTGATTTCAAAGTTTCTTCATGGCTTCAAACTCCAACAACAACCAAGCAGCTGTTCCTGAAGAGAAAAAGGAGGAGAAGAAGCCGCTGAAGTTCCTGTTCGTTTCCTATGAAGGTTTGATTGGCGATTTGGCGTGGCAGGTCAAGAAGGAGGGGAGCGAGGTAAAGTATTACATCCGGGACAAGTCTGAAAAAGATGTTTGCGATGGGTTTGTTGACAAGTGCGATGACTGGAAGGAGTTCAAGGACTGGGCCGACGTAATCGTTCTGGACGATGTGGGTTTCGGGCAGATTGCTGAGGATTTGAGGAAGGAGGGCAAGCTGGTTGTCGGCGGCTCAATTTACACGGACAGGCTGGAGGATGAGAGGGAGTTCGGGCAGGATGAGCTGAATAAAGCGGGAGTGAACACTCTGCCCCACTGGGATTTTGTGGGGTTTGATGATGCTGTAGAGTTTGTGAAGAAGAACCCTGATAGGTATGTGATAAAGCCCAGTGGCAGGGCACAGAACGAGAAGGAATTGGTCTTCATAGGGCAGGAGGAGGATGGGAATGATGTGATAAATGTCTTGGAGCACTACAAGAAGAGCTGGTCAAAGAAGATGAGCCTCCAGCTTCAGAAGTTCGTGCAGGGTGTGGAGGTTGCAATAGGCGCTTTCTTCAACGGGAAGGATTTCGTGCAGCCAATATTCATAAATTTTGAGCATAAGAAGATGTTTCCAGGAGGGCTGGGACCGAATACAGGAGAGATGGGAACTCTGGGGGTATGGGGTCCTCCCAACAAGCTTTTCAATGAAACTCTGCTGAAGATGAAGCCGGTGCTTGAGGCCTCTGGTTACGTCGGTTATTTTGATCTGAACTGCATAGTGAATGCTAAGGGTATATTCCCTCTTGAGTTTACCTCGCGTTTTGGATATCCAACGGTAAGCCTGCAGATTGAGGGGATAACTAGCCAATGGAGCACCTTCCTGCAGTCGCTTGCAGCAGGGCAGGCAACCGAGCTGAAAACAAAGAAGGGGTTCCAAGTTTGTGTTGTCATAGCTGTCCCGCCGTTCCCATTCACAGACCCCGCCGCATTCAAAAAATATTCTGAGGATGCTATAATACTGTTCAAGAAGCCAAATCTGGATGGAGTGCATCTCGGGGATGTGAAGCTTGTTGAGGACGACTGGAGGCTTGCAGGACAGTCAGGCTATGCGTTGATTGTCACTGGCTCAGGGGTTACTGTTGATGATGCGAGGAAGCAGGCGTATTCCAGAGTCAAGAATATCATGATTCCAAACATGTTCTACAGGACGGATATAGGGGAGCAGTGGTCTGTCAACAGCGATATGCTTTACACTTGGGGGTATCTGTATTAGTATGGTGGGAGTATGAAAAAACTGACAATCTTTATTCTTCTCTTAGGGTGTTTCACGAGTATTGCATACGCGGACATAAGCCCATTTCCCGTTATGCTGTTTGCAGGAGTCGCTTTTCTTTTGGTTCTGCTGCTTGCATTTGTAGGAACAGTTGCAGTGGAATTGGTAACATCTTTATTGTATCTGCACTTCAGGAAGCTGAGCAAATGGATATTGTTGAGTGTCATCCTTTCAAACATCATTTCAGTCCCTCTGTTCTGGATTTTTGTGGTGATAGTCAGCTGGTATGTTGACTACCGGATTCCAGTTGCTGTGGGGGAGATTATGGTTTTTGCATTCGAAGCGACAGTGATATTCCTGCTCAACAGGAAGAGGATGAAGCTGAATGACGCTGTTGTAATGAGCTTGATAAATAACCTGGCGACTCTTCTCTTGGGAGTGGTGCTCTTCCTGTTCAGGGTCTTTCTGTGAAGTCGCATATCTTGTCGTAGTTCATCCTTATTCTCCTCAGAATCTCAACTATAGAAAGCCCGAAGCGCTTTACTTTCCAAAATGAGACACGTGATTTTCCATGCATCCGACCTTTAAGTGGAAGAGTCAGGGAGAATGTGGGGTATTTCGTCCCATAAATTCTTGTCTCGTCAGGATGTCCTGTCTTGAACCCCAACTTCAGGTTGGGAATGCGGCCAAGCGCCTTTTTCAGCACCTTCTTATTCACGTGTTGCATCCACTCTACATTAACGTCTGAGTTTCTTGATGCTTGGGTGACGTCTATCGGTATGTAGAGGGCACGCCCCTCCCTGCGCATCACCTTCTTTGCCCCAAGCATGTTAGTTTCTTCTGCATTGGTGAAGTAGAACTTGACCCTCCTATCCCTCACGCGCGGCATGACGGAGCGCAGGACTGCCCCTACACATACGACATTATCAAGATTGCCTTCGTAATATCGACGTCTCCTTTTCCTGACGAATTTTACATGGGCGGCGTTCCAGATAACGTCGCAATGAACGGATATGATAATCTTGCCATCGTTTGCCATGAAAACCAGCTTCGGTATAGTTATGAAGGAGAGATTTTAATACCTAGCCTCCTGCGAGGGGATAGATATTTTTAAGCAAGAAAAGGCATAAAATTAGGTATGGTTTGGGCTAGGAAACCTCCGGAGGAGAAGCCTGATTTCAAGGAAGTGAAAGCCAGGCCTTGGGAAAAATTCGCTGACCATTTTAGGGAGCATCCAGAAAAAGCAGTGATGACCTCCTTTGGAGGAAATGCGTATGCAATTATGGAGTTTGGCGCTAGGTTGCTGGAATTTAAAAACTGCGGCGAGATGATTGTGATTAATGAAATTGGTCTGGGAATTGAGGAGAGGAGCAAAATTCTTCGGAAGAATGCAGATTTATTTTACAGCAGAGCCATGCGCGGGATTGCATTGATTGAAACTAGGGTTAAGAATGAGAATGTTTCGTTTGAATCTTTTGAAATGTTAAATGCGATAAGGAAGGCGGGGATAAAGCCTGAGGAGTTTGTGCTTTATGCAATGGATGTGAGGAACGACGTGCTCCTTGCTGTTAAGTCAACTAAGAAACTAAGAATCGGAGCGCATGAAGATAATGATTATTTCAGGGAATTTTTTCCAGATTTTCAGAAAAAGGAGGGAGGCTATACCTATATCACCATACCGAAGGAATACAGGGAGAAGATAGTCTGCCCAAAACCATTAAATATTGAGGATCGTCATGCACCTGTTAAGGCAGATATAACTTTCTCATTGATATACGGTGGTTCCATATCCTCTGAAGAAGCATATCTCAGCAATTTGATAAAGAGCACGAAGGAGGGTGGGTATATAATATGCAGTTCGGACTTGAATGATAAGGTGGCGGATAAATTTGATTTGGAGAGAGTTCCAACCAACAGCCCTTTTGTTCGTGTGTATCGTGTGAGGTGACTTATTTTAGGTATGAGAGCAGGCTCTTGAAAAGTAGGATTCCTCCCATCTCTCCCTTCAATCCTCTCCTTGTCCAGTCTGGGTGCTGGTAGAAGAAGCACGCATCCTCTGCATGCGGCATGAAGGCAAGCACATTTCCCTGAGGGTTGCATACTCCTGCTATGTCTGAGAATGCACCATTTGGGTTGAGGGGATATTTTCCATTTGCGGCTCCTCCTTTCTCATCGCAGTAGCGGAATACTATCTGGTCATTCCTCTCAAGTGTGCGGAGCAGTTCTTTCTCTTTTTCTTTGGGAAGGAGAAATCTGCCCTCTCCATGTGCAACAGGAACGCGGATGACTGCTCCTTTGGGAACTTTGCTTGCGAAGAGGCAGTTGCCCCTTGAGAAATTCTTGAGGTAAACCCACCTGCACTCGAATTTTGAGGATGCATTCATCCCCATCGCAGCTTCGGGATATTCGCCTACTCCATGCAACCCAGGTATCAAACCAGCTTCAACAACAACCTGCATGCCGTTGCATATGCTGAGGATGGGCCTTCCCTCATCTGCAATTCTTCTGAAATCTTTTGAGAGCTTGTAGATGAGCTGCTTCGCCCAAATGGCACCTGAGCGTATCCTGTCACCGTAGGAGAAGCCTCCTGGGAAGATGAATGCATCATAATCTAGCAACTTCTTCCTCCCTCTTATGAATTCATTCATATGAACTACTTCTGCCTCTGTCCCTAGGTAGGAGAATATGTCCACCAAGTCATAATCTCTGTTTGTTCCGGCAACCCTCATGATGCAGATGTGTTTCATAACATCACTTCAATGGCTCCTGCCAGGTTCTCCTGAGCTTCTCAAGCCGTTCGGCTATGAGAACATCCCCATCTTTTCCCATCACAACAAACTCCTTCAGTTTTGTGGTTTTACCAATTCTGCAGTAGGGTATTCCCCGCATGAGCTTCTCGAAGCTTTTCTGTTTTGAAGGTGAAACTTCGGCTAGGAAACGCGAGTTGGATTCTGAGAAGAGAAGGAAGTCGTCCCTCTCATTTGAACTGAGCTGATGAAGGTCAAGTTCCATTCCGATGTCGCCTGCGAAGGCCATCTCGGCAGCAGCAACCCCCAAGCCCCCTTCAGACAAATCGTGGCATGAGAGGAGTAACCCTTTGTCAATTGCTGCTGTGACTTTGCTGAAAGTCTTCTTTGCTTTCTCGGAATTTACTTGGGGAACGGATGCTCCAAGTGTTTTGAAGAGAGAATAGTACGCCGAGCCTCCGAGCTCCTTGTGCGTTTCTCCAATTATGTAAAGGAGGCTTCCTGGCTTCTTTGCATCCATAGTCACTGCTTTCCTGACATCTGGCACTATGCCAAGAGCGGAGATGAGCAGTGAAGGCGTAATGGGCTGGCCTGCTGACTCGTTGTATAAGCTGTCCTTTCCTGAAATGAATGGAGTTTTGAATGCAAGCGCCATATCCCTGCATGCCTTGCATGCCTGAACAAGTTCATATGCAAGCTCAGGTCTCTTTGGAGAGCCCCAGCAGAAGTTGTCCAGCAGAGCAATCCTTCTTCCTCCAACAGCAATGTTGTTTCTTATCGCCTCATCAACTGCAGAGGCGGCCATTGCATAACAATCGATTTTTCCATAGTTTGGGTTGAAGCCGTTTGAGAGTGCAACTCCCTTCCATGAATCTGGGAGTGGTTTGAGCACAGAGGCATCTCCGGGTCCGTCGAGGAAAGCGCCCTGCAACGGCTTTATGACCGTATGGCCCTTCACTTCATGGTCGTAGGTGTGTATCACGCTCTCCTTGCTGGCAGTGCTGGGTAATGAGAGAAGCTTAAGGAGAATTTCTCCAAGGTTTTTCGGTTGCGGGAAGCTCGGCTCTCTCTGCTTCTTTTTAGGCTCCCTCACAACCGTAGTTTCAAAGAGAAGTTCGTAAAGGAAGCCTGTTGACAGGTTTGCAACTGGAATGTCCTTGTGGAGAACTACAACCTGCTTTGAATTATTGAAGCGTCCTATCACAGTTGCCTCAACATCCTCATCCTCAAAAATTTCCAGCGCTTGCTTGAGCTTTTCTTCAGGGATGGACAGCAGCATTCTCTCCTGCGACTCAGAAACCCATATCTCCCAGGGAGCCTCAATAGGGTATTTCAGCGGAACTCTCTCAAGCTCCACAGTTGCACCGCAGCCTGAGCGCTCTGCCATTTCACTCACAGCGCAGGATACGCCGCCTCCTCCTAAGTCGGTTATTGCAGAGGCAAGCCCTTCATCCCTCACTCTCAGAATGGCCCTCTTCAGCTTTTCTTCCTCAATCGGGTCGCCAATCTGCACTGCGGAGCGCGAGGATTCTTCTGAAGTTTCTGTGAGTTCGGCTGATGCAAATGTAACTCCATGTATCCCATCCTTTCCTGTCCTGCCTCCTGCGAGGAGCATGCAGTCTCCTGGCTTTGTGTTCTTCACGAATTTTTTCATTGGAAGCAGGCCCAAGCAACCGCAGTATACGAGGGGGTTGCCAAGGTAGCTCTCATCAAAATGAATTGAGCCATTAACTGTTGGGATGCCCATGTTGTTTCCATATGCTCCTATGCCCGCAACCACGCCATTGTAGAGGTAGCGTGGGGATTTCACTCCTTTTGGGATTTTCCTCTCTGGAAAATCAAAAGGAGCGAAGCAGAGCACATCTGTGTTTGCGATTGGGTCCGCCCAAACTCCGAGAATGTCTCTTATCACTCCTCCAACACCTGTTGATGCGCCTCCAAATGGCTCGAGGGCAGAGGGGTGATTGTGCGTCTCAACCTTGAAAGCCAATGCGTGTTTGCCATCAAAGTCAACTATGCCTGCGTTGTCCTTGAAAACGAGCTTACACCAAGAAAAATTTAGCTGTTCTGTTGCCTTCATTATTGTGTTTTTGAGCAGTTTTCTTGCAACAATTTTTCCTTTCGAATCCTTGAAATCTCCTCTCAGTGTCTTGTGGCAGCAGTGTTCGGACCATATCTGAGCAATCATCTCCAATTCAACGTCTGTTGCATTCCTGCCAAGGTTTTTGTAATGCTCTTTTATTTTTTTCATTTCATTCAAAGAGAGGGACAAACTCCTTTCCGAGCTTATTTTTTTCAGTTTGGAGTCTGAAGCCTCGCGTATCTTTATGAAGTAAAGTGTGAATGGGAAGCCAGCTTTCTCGTAGAGCATCCTACACCTCACAGCTTCTGTATTGAATAATTTTGTATGATTGGGTTGGAGAGGAGCTTCCTGCACATCTCGTCAACCTTCTTCTCATCACAGGAGCATTCTATGATGTATGTCTTCAGACTTTTTACATCTGAGACCTTGAAGCCGAGTGTTTTCAATGCGCCCAGAGTTGATTTTCCTTCAGGATCGAGCACTCCTGGCTTGTAGGAGACTTCAATTTTGTATCTTGCCATAAGTCCACCAATTCTATTTGATTCAAACATTTATTAATGAATATCTTAAAGCATGCAATCTAACCAAAAAATGCAGTGAAAAATTAAAGAAATTAAGTGTACGGCGTACATTGCTGGTTCTGGCTGCAGTAGTAGCCTGGGCAGCATTCGTAGCTGCTTGCGCAATAACCTGTTGAGCAGGCTGTGCAGTGGTTGTTCGAGCATTGGTAGCCCTGACAACATTCTGAGTTGCTGGTGCAGCTTCCAGAAGTTGTGCATGTGGAGCAGATTCCATAGCTGCAATGTAAACCATAGCAGCACTGAGTGGTATTTGTGCACGTCGCAGTCTGGGTCTTGCAAACCTGCGAGCTGCAGAAGCCGTCACCATTGCAGTAGCCATCACAGCATTGTGAGTTCTTTGTGCACGGTCCTGAAGTCATGCATACCGTGCAGTACCAGTTTGCGCTGCAGTAGTAGTGAGAACAGCAGTCAGTATCGGTGTTGCATCTTCCTGAGGTCTGGCAGGTTGGTGGAACACTGCAGTAGCCGTTTATGCACTTGTAGGGTGAACAGCATCCGGTATTGGTTGTACAAGATCCTCCAATTGAGGCACAGGGTGTGGATAAGCAACTATTATCATAATGACAGTAGTGACCAGAACAGCAGTCAGAGCTGTTTGTGCATGAGGTTGTGGCGTCGCTGCATGGAACACTACAGGAGCCATTGATGCATTCATATGGTGAACAGCATTCGCTGGTGTAATTGCATGATGCGTATTCATACCTACATGTAGGTCTGACAAGACAGTAGCCGTTGGGGCTGCAATAGTAGCTGGAGCAGCAATCGGAATCCGTTGTGCAAACACCTGATGTTTTGCAGGGCGTCCTGCACATTCCATCCGAGCATGTTAAACCAGAGCAACAGTCTGTAGTTGAGTTGCATGAACTGTTTAATTGGGAGCATTGCAGAGCACAGTATTTGTTGGGATTGCAGTAATAGCTTGAGCAGCAGTCCGAGGAGGAGTTGCACTGGCCGGAAGTGACGCATGGCTTTTGAGAGGTGCAGTAGCTGCTGACGCAGTAAAGCCCGGAACAGCAATTGCCGTAGTTGATTGTTACTGGCACATCATTTGAGTATTTCGTCACATTGCCACACACTTGGCCGGTTCCTGCGCAGGTTTGTGCTGGTGCGCAGTAGCCATTACTGCATTGATAGCCGGAGCAGCACTCCCCGTAATAAACTTGGTATGAAACGTTCCCGTAGTTGGTGGATGACCCATAGCCACATCTGCCTCCGTCGCTGCTGCAGGTGGTGCTTTCCTTGCAGACTCCGTTTATGCAGACAAGGTCACCGCAGCAGTTGAGGTGGGAGGAGGAGAGATTGGGGTTTGTTGCAGCTCCGTAGCCGCATGAGAAACCTTCCTCGCTGCATTGTTCGCGTTCCATGCAGTAGCCGTTGATGCACTGGTATCCGCTGCAGCATTCGCCGTAATAATCGGGAATTGGATGTGAAGTGGGTGAGGGGCCAGTGCCGCAGAGCTGACCGCCTGTCATGCATACTTCACCTTGCTGCCTGCAGTAGCCACCGACACAGGTGAATCCACTGCAGCATCCTTGATACTGGCTGGAAGTGGTTAAATTCGACCCGGTAAGCGGCATTATGTAGCCGCAGGTCTGACCGTGCGCGGAGCATGTCCCGCTCTCACATACGGTTCCACGCGGTGAGATGAGATTCGCAAGAAAATCGCATGGTTTGTTGAGGGTACAGAAGATTAGGAAAATTATTATCGCACCGATAAGAAGGCCGACGAACAGAAACATAAGATGCCCGAGAGTCTCACCCATAATCCCACCAAAGAGGGTTACAACTAGCGTAAATAAATAGTTTTGTATGTTTTGTTTTGGACTTAGGTTGGTGGAGAGGGCTGTTCATCTGAGCAGTACCAGTAGCAGCAGTTCCTATTCAAACCGCCGCTGGGTGCGAAGCCTCCATTGTGGTAGTCGTGGCAGTGGGTCGCGGCGGTATTAAAGCAATCCATATACATCCAATAGTTTCCGTTAGGTGCCAGTTGGGAGTGTGTGAGGCCTCTGCTTTGGGAAAGTGCTTGGCAAGTCTGCTGGGTGTATGCAACTCCACTTGTTTGGCAGCAGCACCTGTCGCATGGTGGATTGCTCGAGCAGCTGGCGTTGCTAGTCAATTGTGTGTAGCCTGTCGGGCAGCTTCCGGAGCCGCATACTGAAAGCTGGGATTGGTGGTAGATTGAGCAGTCACTACCGCATTGCGGAGTGTCTATGGAGCATTCCCCTTGCGGAGCGCTGCAGTTGCTCGAGCAACTTCCTTGTGAAGCGTATGGGCCTGACATCTGTTGGCTTCCCACAGGACAGCTGCTTTGCGAACATACGTAGCCTATCGCATCAGTGTGGCAGCAGTACCAGTTCTGCTGCGGGGTTTGACAATTCCACCAACAGCAGTTATGAGAAAACCCATTGTTGTAAACGGTACAGTGGCCTGCGGCATAATTATAGCATGAAGTCTGCGTCCAGTCATTGCCGTTGGTGGTCATATCGAAAAATTGGGCATTGTTGCTATCCGCCAAAGCTCCACATTCTTGGAAATCATAATAGCCTGAGCTGGAGCCGTAACAGCAGCAAACCGCGCCGTCTACAGGAATGGCTTCATTGTCTTGACCACACTTAGAAGGATTGGAAACAGTACCCCAGCCATTAGCATAACCACTGGCTATGCATGCAGAACTGCAATTATATTGTGTGTGATTTTCACAGCAGCAGTATTCGTTGTTTGGGTAAGACCAGTCATGATATGCAGTTGGGCATCCGGCATCCCCGGTAGTAAGATGGGCGCCCCACATACCACAGTCTGTCCCTGGGTCGCAGAACCAGCCGTTGTAGCCTATTTCTGCGCATTTTCTCTCGCACAAATCATAGTTTGATTGTGTTGGTTGTGTTGGTTGCAGAGTGCATTGCATAGTTGCATTACAGAAGAAGCCAGCGCAGCATTCTGCATTGCTGGCGCATGGGCCAGTATGCTTGCAGGGTTTTGAGCATGTTCCAGCATAGCATTCAAGCCCGGAGCAGCATTGCGAACTATTTGTGCAATTGCTGTACTCGAACACACAGGTTGCTGTTTTAGCACAGTTGCCATTTGGATTGCAATAGTAACCACTGCAGCAGTCTGAATCCTTAAAGCACATACCTGATATCTTACATGGGTTTGCGCATTTGTAGTTCATGCAGGTCAGCCCGGAACAGCAGCTGATTGAAGTGCAGGATTCATTGAGTAAGGCGCATGTTTTATTCACACATGTGTTGTTCTCGCATCTGCGGTTGAGGCAGCAGTCGTCAGTAGTGTTGCAGAAACCTCCTATTTCATTGCAGCGCTGCACACTACACAGCCCTGTCTGCCCGCAGTACAACCCAGTGCAGCACTCTGCCGTGCTGTTGCAGGCAGTACCCCACTTGCATGTGATGTTTGCACATGTTCCATCCACACATGTGAGGCCAGCACAGCATTGGTTTGTATTATTGCACTGTGCTCTGTGTTCTAGGCATTTGGGCTCTGGGATGCATTGTGTATTTGGACCGCAGAAGTAACCAGAACAACAATCTGAGTTCTTGGTGCACGGTCCTGAAGTCGTGCATACCTTTGCGCACTGCATGCTTGCATTGCAGTAATAGCCTGAGCAGCAGTCCAAGTTATCCGTGCAAGAGCCGGATGTTTTACAGGGGGTTCTGCATTTGCCATTCATGCATTCAAGACCTGAACAACATTCTGCTGAGTTATTGCAGGAGCCTGATGTTTTGCAGAGTGCTGTGCAGCGTCCATTCTGGCAGTCGCCTTCACAGCATTCACCGTAATATGTTAGGTTATCGAGATGCACCAAGTTGGTGGGCCCGTATCCACAGAAATAACCCTTGCCAACGCAGTTCTCGGTTGCTTTTTTGCAGTAGCCTTCCCCGCAAGCATAACCTTCGCAGCATTTGCCGTAGAATTGCGACTGGTTCGGGGTTATTGCAATTGGATTTACAGTTCCATAGCCACAGAGCTGATTTTCCCCTATACATGCTGGGCCCGTAGTCTGGTTGCCACTGGGCTGCTGATAAGTGCAACCTAGAAAGAGAATAGCTAGAATAATAATAGGAATCTTCCAGAATAATTTCATAATTCCACCCGAATTCATTATATTTGTTGTTTATAAATATGTTATGGTGAAAGAGCAGATTGTGTGAGTACTATGCTGGATTTCGTGCTATTCGACTATGATGGAACGCTCCTTGACTCTACTGTAATAACCTATGAGAGCTTCAAGGAAGCTTTTGCTGAATTGGGTTACGGGGATTTAGGTTTGGAGTTTTTCAGAAAGGAGTTTTCAATGAATCATGATGAGATGTACAGGAAGATGGGTGTAAGAAAGGAGGATGTGAAGAAAGTTGAGGATGTGTGGTGGGGTTATTGGGAGGGGATGAAGGAGGAAATTGAACTGTTCCCGGAAACTGCACCAACTCTGGAGAAGTTGAAATCCTTAGGGGTTGGGATTGGGCTTGTCAGTGATGGAAGAGGCTCAAGGATAAAGGAGAATTTTGAGAGGTTTGGCATAGGGAAATACTTTTCGGTTGTTGTCACAAGGGATGATGCGGATGAGAACAAGCCATCCCCAAAGAGGTTGCTGGTTGCTCTTGAAAAAATAAAGAAGGGTGGTGATGAATGCATCTATGTGGGGGATAGGGTTGAGGATATAAGGGCTGGGAAGGCTGCTGATGTGGTGACTGGGTGTGTGTGCAATGGCATACATAGATTGGAGTGGTTGTTGAGGGAAGAGCCTGATTTTATATTCAGGGATGTGAGTGGAGTTGCAGAGATTTTTAGTTATTGAAATTGTTTCATAACTGCAGGAATTTCATTTATCAGATCCGAAGCAATTAGAGAATACCCATACTTCTTCATAGCAAAATTGCCTGCTGCTCCGTTAATGTAAGCAGCCATGCATGCTGACTCGAATGCAGAGTGCTTCTGGGAGAGGAGGGCGCATGCAATGCCAGCCAGAGTGTCTCCTGTCCCACCGACAGTCATGCCGGGGTTGTGGATGTTGTTGAACATCAATTTATCCCCGTTTGAGATGATATCTGGTCTTCCTTTCAGAAGGATGGTTGCTGAGAGCTCCCTTGCAGTCTTTTCAACCAGTTTTATCCTGTCCTTTAATGTTTCTGGGGTGCGCTTCCCTGTAAGGCGGAAGAATTCCACTGAATGGGGCGTGTAGAGAAGTTGTTTTGAGTTTGTTTTCAGTTTTGGTTGTATGCCATCTGCATCTACCACAAGTGGTTTGTCCCATCTCCCAATCAATTCTGACGCTGTTTTCAGAACGCCAGGTTGTTTTGTAAGGCCGTTGCCTATAACCATCGCGTCTGTTTTTGCTTTCAGCTCCTCAAACAGAGGCAGTGCCTTCTCATTGAGGTAATCTCCCTCATAACTCCACACTATCAGGTCGGGGTAGTGGGGCGCAATTGATTTTGCAATGTATTCTGGAGTGAGTACGTAGACAAGGTCAGCGCCTGTTCTGAATGCTGAGAGTGAAACAAGGACCGGCGAGCCGAAGTAGAGCCTACTCCCCCCTGCAACGAGGACTCTGCCATTCTGGCCCTTGTGCGATGTGACAAGCCTCTTTCTCATATGTGTTTTGAGGTAGTCCCTTGTGACGTACATATGTTAGTGATTGGTTGTTAGGATTATTAAGTTTTGCTGGCTCCTTCCTTCGAGTTTAAATATCAAAAACTCCATAATTGGATAATGACTTTTCCTGTTGAGAGAAGAACGGATATGGAGGAGAGGGTGCCTTTCGGGCATCAGGTTATGTTGGTCATACGCAAAAATGTTGACGAGTTGTGGGGGTTGGTTAAGGAGGATGAGATTGATTTCCCTAAGTTTTCCTTTAAGGTTGGTATGAGGATAATGGAATTGGGGGGTCCGGATAGATTACTGAAGTTTCTTGAGAAAAATGAGTTGAGGGATAAGAATTTGGTGCAGCGCCTCACAGATGAGGCGAGGAAAGGTATGGGGTGATTGGATGAATGTAGTCGGCACAATGTGGGCAAAGGCATATGCGCCTGGTGAAGTCGGGGAGGATAAAATTAAAGAAGTTGAAAAAATGGGGGGGAATCTCGTAAAGTCTGTCTGATAAGCAGGGAGACCGCACTTCCGCTATTCCGGCTTGGTCAGTTCTTCGATGCTCTCAACTCTCGCCTTGTAAACTTCTACGAAACCTTTGTATTTGAGGAAGAAGTTGTCCGCGTAATTTTCCAGTAGGTCGTCCACAAGGAGCACAGATTTGGTTTTCCAGGGTGTGGTTGAGAGTTGGGAGTTCTTCAAATTATAGTAGAAGCGCCTTTTGAGTGAGTTATATGGGTTCTTCCCTTTTATCTTTAAATCAAACATATACAATAACATATTGTAACATATTGTAACCATGGTTACATATAAATATATATATACACTTATTAGGATGTTTTTTAGATTCAACTTCCACTATTTCCCACCATAAATTCCCTTATTTTTATAGACGGACGCTCAGGCGAGAACATACAAAATATTCACCAAAAAACCACAGAAAACCGAATAGTGGAAGTATGGGGTGCCCCCCAGCAGCAAATTCTTAATATTTGATGCAGAAATACCTACATGCAACTGGAGTTCGCCCCAGACATACAAGAAAGAACCAACAAAATCATCTCTACTCTCGAGTTAGATTACATCAACTCCCTCAGGATAATTTACATACGCTCAAAAGGCTCCCAGGCAAGGGCTTATGCGCGCATCTGGAACCTCCCACAAATCTGGCAGAAGGCACTCGATATCCGAACATATTATATAATCGAAGTGCTCTCAGAAAACTTCGACCACCTCTCAGAAGAGCAGAAGACAAAAATTCTCATACATGAGCTCATTCACATCCCGAAAACATTCAGCGGTGCCCTCAGGCCGCATGCCTACTTCGATTACCGGATAGACGAGAAGACAGTAAACAAATTCTACCAGAAATACCTTGCTTCTTTCAGCAAAGATGATGCAGAATAAAAAAACAACACAGCGAGCAAACCACACAATACAAACACAAACCAGTAACCAAACACACTGACTGCAACACCCGCGAGTATCAACCCCACAGCGCCGCAGATATTCGGTGGGGTGTGCAGCAGTGCGACATCACTTGAATAATCCCTGCTGCTTCTCAAGGCGTTGAAGACAATATACTCCCACACAGGAGTGCTCACACCGTCGCCCACCCCCATCAACAAAACCAGAGGGATAACCCAGGCGCCACCAAGGAGAGGCATGAGTACAGCGCCCGCGAAGAAAAGCAGGGCACCAACCCACAGAATCCACTCGCCCCACTTTCTCTTCATAACAACAAAAGTGGTGGCTGCACTGGAAGTATAGAACAATGCTATCGCCAAGCCAATTAACCAGTAATCAAACCCAATTTCTTTCAGGAAAATTGGAAATACTAGCGAGAGCAAAATCATGCTGGCAACTGTGTAGGATATCATCACACGGCTCGTCCTCTTCAGCAGGCCGCTCTTCTTCCTGAAATCCAGCTGCCCGAAAATTTCATTCATCCTCACCTTCGACCTGTTCCTGCCCTCAACCATGAAACTGGCCCCCAGCAACATAAAACCCAGCAGTAGGAAGAAGGTCAGCACAATATCAAAAGAGTAGCTTGAAAGCAGCACTCCCACCGCTACAATACCCATGGCCGCAGCAGCAGTTCTTTCGGCCTGCATCTTTGACATTTCCTCAGCCGCCTTTCTCTTGCCTTTCTTCGCAATCACGGCAGTCCTCACAACGGCCCAAATCGCCCCATTCCTAACCCCCTCAATCATCTTTCCAAAGGAGAACAGCAGCGGGGTGTTCGCAACCATATACGCTCCCACAGCAATGACATTCGTCAAACCATTAAGTATAAAAAATCTCCTCACACCCACCTGGTCCGAAGCAGCAGCGAAGATGCTCCTCGAGACAACAAAGATGATTGGAGACATGGAGATGACAAACCCAATCTCAACAACTCCAACTCCCCTCCCTACAAGCAGCAGAGGTATCAGCACGGATAGAGCATTTGTGCTGAATGCATCTAGGAAGTTTATAATCTTCAACTCATCCATGGAAACACTACTCTTCCATACTCTCAAAAGATCTCACTGCCCTGTTTCTGACCGCATCGTTCATTTCAACTAAAACAGCTCCCTCATCGGGCTGCCCGTAAACCACAACTGCACCGTTGGGGGCGTACATCATCACAACCAAAGCTGCAAGGTCTTCCTCACCCCTCACAAGTATCTTTCCCTGCCCCCTCTCCAAGACATCCTTCACGCTCTCAATCAACTCATCCATTATCACGCTAGGCTGGTTGTGCACTATAATCTCCCCATCATCAAACTTGCAGAGGACATTCCTGACCTCACCTATTACATCCTTTCTCTTTATCCTCAAATCATATATCACAATATCTGGATTTATTCCGTTCTTTACGAGTTTGTAGGAGCAGTCATCACCGACAGTAATAAGCAGACCCTTTCTATTTTTGAGTGCTTTGACTAACTCATCATTGTTCACCACCCTACCGAATGGCCGCCTCAGCTCTTCCCTAAGGCTCTCAGGAAGTCTTCTCATAAATAAGTAAAGTAGGAGTATTAATATATATTTAACATTAGAAAACGAAAGCCGCTTACTTTACCCCGAGTAGCTGAACTCCGCTTTCACTACCAGCGATTACCTTCCACACCTTATCAACAAAAATTCCAGTTTCAATAACCCCAGGAATCTCCTTCAGCATCTCATGCAACTTTTTCGGGTTGTTTATCCTCTCAAAATAAGCATCAACAATTACATTTCCATTATCAGTCACAAACCTCTTCTTCCCCTTCATTCTCAACCTGCTCTCAGCACCAATCCACTTCAACTCCTTTTTCACCTGCTCAACTGCGAAAGGAGAAACCTCCAGAGGCACCCACCCCTCCAGCTCCTCCCTCAGCTTGCTCTCATCAACAATCACAATGAACCTCTTCGCAGCATAGTCCACAATCTTCTCCCTGAAAAGTGCTCCACCATAACCCTTCATTAGATTCAAGTTTCTATCCACCTGGTCAGCTCCATCAACTGCCAAATCAACTCCCTTCACTTCATTAAGCTCCTTCACAACCAGCCCTGCCTTTCTGGCAGCCCTCTCAGTCCTTTTAGAAGTTGGTACGCCGACAATTTTCAGCTTCTTTTTCCCAAGCAGCTTTATGAAAATCTCAGAAGTCTTTCCTGTCCCTAAACCCACAACCATGCCACCCTTAACAAACTCAAGAGCCTTCTTTGCTGCGTTGAGCCTCCCTTTCATGAGTATCTTTTTAATGCTTAGATTAAAAAATTAATAACATGCGGGGCATCCTGATTGACATCAGCTACAAGACGAAAGGCTCGCAGCCAGTCATCACGCTAGTTTTAAAAGGAAAGAAGTTCTTCAGAATCCGCGACAGCTCGTTTGAGCCATACTTCTACCTGGATGCAGAGGACGCTGATGACGCGAAGAAGATAGTTGAGCAGCTTGTTGTGGAAGAAAAGGGCGCGGTTGTAAAAGCCAAGAGGGTCGAGAAAGTCAGGAGGATACTCGCAGGCAAGGAGAAGGGACTCCTCAAAATAATCTGCAACCATCCCCGGGAAGTTCCCGTTCTAAGGGAGGAACTCAAGAAGCTTGGGACTACCTATGAGTACAACATCCCATTCACAAGGAGATACATCATAGACAAGGGGTTAGTTCCGCTCAGCACAATTGAGTTTGAAAGGGAGGGGAAGGAGCTTAAGAAAATAACAAAAGTTCATGAAGCACCCGATCTAAAACTTAACACACTTGCTTTTGACATAGAGACATACAACCCACAGGGCGCGTCCCGTCCGTCAAAAGATCCAGTCCTGATGATAAGCTATGCTGATGAAGCTTCGGGAGTCCTCACAACCAAGAAGATAAACAAGCCATTCGTGCATGCTTATTCAACTGAGAAGGAGATGATAGAGCAGTTCTGCGAGCTCATAAAGAAAAAGAATGTTGAAATTCTCATCGGTTACAACTCCAGCCAGTTCGATCTTCCTTACTTAAAAGAGAGGGCAGCTGTGCTCAAAACCAAACTATCACTGGGAAGGGACGGCTCTTCCTTTACATTACATAGGAGAGGGCTCCTCACAAAGGCAAAAATCACTGGCAGGATTCACATAGACCTCTTCCACGTCATCCGCTTCCTTGCAACCATAGGCGCGCTGAAAACATTCCAGTACACACTTACTGAAGTTTACTCTGAAATAACTGGTAAGAAAAAGAAAGTCCTTCCAAAGCTTGAAATATGGAAGTACTGGGAGGATGGTTTGAAGTGCGAGGAGCTTGCGGAGTATTCTTTGAATGATGCGGTTGCAACAAAGGAGCTGGCAGACCAGCTCCTCCCAATGGAGTTTGAAATTTCCAAGCTCTCCAAGGTGCCTCTCTTTGACATATGCGGCTCCTCAACCGGAACTATTGTAGAGCAGCTGCTCATGAACAGGGCTCACTGGGAGAATATGGTTGTGCCCAACCCGCCAAAAGAAGAAGAGATAGCCGCGAGAAGAGCTTCCCCTGCAGTTGGGGCGTTTGTGAAAATGCCGGAGCCTGGAATCTACGACAACCTGGCTGTCTTCGACTTCCGCTCCCTGTACCCATCAATAATCATCTCTCACAACATAGACCCATTCACTCTGAACTGCGACTGCTGCGGGAAGGATGCATTCGTCTCTCCTGTAGGGCACAAGTTCTGCAAGAAGAAAGGGTTAATCCCAACAGTGCTCGATGAGCTGCTGCAGAAGAGAGCAGAAATCAAGAAGAGGATGAAGTCTCTCAAGCCAGGCACTGATGAATACATCCAGCTTGACGCAAGGCAGCAGGCTCTGAAGATAACTGCAAACTCATTCTATGGATACCTGCTCTACCCACGCTCCCGCTGGTATTCCAAGGAGGCTGGTGAGAGCACAACTGCATGGGGCAGGCACTACATACAGGAAACAATGAAAAAAGCAGAGGAGTCAGGCTTCAAAGTTTTATACGGAGATACAGATTCCCTCATGCTGCTCCTAGGGGAGAAAAAGAAGAAGGATGCACTGGATTTTATCAACAAAATCAATTCCGAGCTGCCTGAGAAGATGGAGCTTGAGCTCGAGGGGTTCTACACAAGGGGAGTTTTCGTGAGCAAAAAGGCAGAAGCGAAAGGGGCGAAGAAGAAATACGCAATGATTGCAGAGGATGGAAGAATAAAGATTCGTGGGTTTGAGCTTGTGAGGAGGGACTGGGCAGGGGTTGCAAAGAGGGTGCAGGAGCAGGTGCTTGGGGCGATTCTCAAGGATGGCAGCAAGGAGAAGGCAGTGAAGGTTGTCATGGACAAGATAAATGAACTGAAGGAAGGCAGGACACCTTTGGATGAGCTCGTCATATACACGCAGCTCAAGAAAAGCATGGACAAATACAAGTTAACCTCACCCGAACTGGAGGCCGCAAAGAAGGCAATGAAGGCAGGCATTCCGATTGAGGAAGGCTCACTGATAAGTTATGTAATAACAAGGAAGGGGACAAGCATATCAGACAAAGCGATGCCCGCGGACCAGGCCAAGGACTACGATGCGGACTACTACATCAACCACCAAGTGATACCCGCCGTGCTGAAAATCCTGAAGGAGCTTGGGGTTAAGAAAGAGGATTTGCTGCTTGGAGGAAAACAAGCGGATCTAGGTGATTGGCATTGAAAGCGATTCTTTTTGACATTGACAACACTCTATTTCCTTCAACCGACTTTGCTGAGCTTGCCAGGAGGAATGCAATAAACGCGATGGTTGAGGCGGGCCTGAATGTCGATTCGGAGAAAGCCTACAGGACGCTCCGCAGAATCATCAACAGATATGGGCCGAACTACCCCAAGCATTTCAATGCATTGTTAAGAGAACTTGGCAGAAAGCCCGACCCTAAGGTAATTGCCGCGGGGATAGTTGCTTACCACCAGGCAAAGACAAGCATATTCCCCTATCCCCCTGTGCCGAAAACACTAATTCACCTGAGGGAGAAGGGCTACAGAATCTGCGTTGCATCAGAGGGCAGAGCCCTGAAGCAGTGGGATAAGCTCATAAGGCTTGGCCTGCATAACATCTTCCACGATGTTTTTGTCACCTCAAAGAAATCAAGGAAGTTCTACAGCTCAATTCTCAGGAAGCTGAAGCTCAGACCGCAGGAAGTGATGATGGTTGGTGACAATATTGAGAAGGATATAAAGCCTGCAAAGGAGCTCGGCATCATCACAGTGCTTGTAGCTTCTGGACATTCAAAGTGTGCGGATTACTGCATCAAAAACATTGGGGAACTGCCCCGCATAATAGAGAGGTTGGAACATGATTGAGAAATATGAGAAAGCAGGAAAGATTGCCTTTGAGGTTCTGCAGGAGTGCAAGCAGCTCATAAAGCCAGGCGCAAAATTGCTTGACATAGCCAATGTAGCTGAGGGGAAAATAAGGGAGAAGGGGGCTAAACCAGCCTTTCCGGTGAATATTTCAATAAACGATGTTGCAGCACACTTCACACCCGAGAACGACAGCGCAGACGTTATTGGTGAGAAGGACATTGTAAAGCTTGATGTGGGAGTTCATATTGATGGGTTCATTGGAGATAATGCACTGACAGTTGACCTATCAAATGAAAATGGAAAGCTCGTTGAGGCTGCAGAGAAAGCACTTGATGCTGCAATATGCACAATACACGCAGGCGCGAAAATAGGCGAGATTGGAGCGGAGGTTGAAACTGCAATAAAGGGGTTTGGCTTCAAACCCATTGCAAACCTCACTGGCCACTCTCTTGGGGAGTATGAGCTGCACGCAGGAGTTGAGATTCCAAATATTGGCAACAAGGACCCCACCCCGCTGGCTGAGGGAATGGTGGTTGCAATAGAACCTTTCGCAACAAATGGGGAGGGAAGGGTTTCAGAATCCCCTGACGTTGAGATATTCTCTCTCACTGAGAAGCTCCCAGTAAGACTGAGGGAGTCAAGGAGACTACTCAATTATGTTGAGGAGAACTACAGGACACTGCCTTTTGCTGAGAGATGGTTGTATAAAGACTTCAGCTCCAAGCTGCTCCTCCATGCTGCGCTGAAGGAGCTCGTCTTTTCAGGTGCGCTCAGACCATACCCTATATTAAAAGATGCTGGGAAAGGCCTCGTCTCCCAGGCCGAGCTCACTGTTGTTGTTGAGAAGGATTCTGCCCGGGTTCTCACTAAATAAATATAAGCGTCTATAAATCTAATGAGGGCCCGTGGCGCAACTGGATAGCGCGACTAGGAAACTCGCAAGGCTTCGGACCAGTTGGTTGGGGGTCCAAATCCCCCCGGGCCCGCTCAGGTGAATTCATGATTGAATTTGCACTCAAAACGGCAGAGAGGGCAGGCATAATCGCCCTGAAGCATTTCAGAAAAGCGAATAAGGTCAGCTTCAAATCCAGGCAGGACATACTGACCGTTGCTGATACCGAGGTTGAGAGACTAATACTCAGGGAAATAAGCAACAAATTCCCAGAGCACGCAATACTCGCAGAGGAGTCTGGCAAGCATAGAGGAGCTTCTAACTACATGTGGGTGATAGACCCCATAGATGGGACAGTCAACTATGCAGCAGGCCTTCCTTGTTTTGCCATTTCCATAGGGCTTGCATACAAAGAGCAACCAATTCTAGGAGTTGTCTACGACCCCTATCTAAACGAGTTCATGTATGCTGAGAAGGGAAAAGGTGCTTACATAAATGGAAAGAAAATTAGAATTGGCACCGAGAAGAAGTTGATAAACTCCCTAGTTGCAACAGACTTGGGTCATAAGAGGAGCAAGCACATAGTGAAGAGGGTTAAAGCTCTCTTACCTATAACAAGAGCTGTGCGCATCATGGGCTCTGCCTCTCGGGGGCTCGTGGATGTTGCTCTTGACAGGGTGCAGGCTTATTTGCATAATGATGTGCAGCCGTGGGATGTCGCTGCTTCGTATATAATAATAAGGGAAGCCGGAGGAAATATTATAAACTTCAAGGGAAAGCCCTGGGAGCTTTATGACAGAACGATAATTGCATCAAATGAAACTCTCTCAAAGAAACTTCTGGAATATATCAGGTGAAAATATGCACAAAGTAGAACGTAGCAAGGAAGAAGTCAGAAAAATTGTTCATGAAGTAGTAGAAAAGTTAGAAGTCCAGAGAGAGCACTGGAAGCACCTCCCAATGGAGGAACAGGTGAGACTAGGCTTACAATCCTTGAGGGACAAGCTTCTTGAGAATAACATAAAGCCCGAGTGCGGCATAACTTCTATCCTCACTAGAGCCAGCCAGAATGCAAAAGATGCAGAAACCAAGAGCTTTTTTGATGGAATGCAAATGCAGCTTGGAACAAAAGGAGTGCGTTATGAATAAAAAATAAGAAAAAAAAGAAAGAGACTAATCATAATCCCCTCCCATACCACCTGGCATTCCTCCAGGCCCTCCCGGCATTGAAGGTGCTTTTCCCTTTGAGCTTATCATGTCATCTATTCTCAGCAGCATGGCAGCGGCTTCGCTTGCGCTTGCAATTGCCTGCGTCTTCACCTTGGTTGGCTCTATCACTCCCAGCCTCTTCATATCCCCGATTTTGCTGTTGTACACATCCACTCCCATATCCCTGCCATCAGCTCTCTTGTGCTTGGTCCTCAAATCAACCAGCGTGTCTATTGCATCCATGCCCGCGCTCTCCGCAAGCGTCCTTGGAACCACTTCCAGCGCATCTGCAAACACCTGTATTGCAAGCTGCTCCCTTCCCCCAATCTCTGTCGCGTATTTTCTCAGCTCGGTTGCAAGCTGCATCTCAATGCTGCCTCCTCCTGCAACGTACTCTCCCTCCTCAATTGCGCTGCTCACTGCCCCTATCCCATCAACAATTGCCCTCTCTCCTTCATTGACAACATGCTCTGTGCTTGCCCTGACAAATATCGTCACGCTTTTCGGGTCCTTGCATTTCTCAACGAAGACCATGTGCTCGCCTGCAATCTTCCTCTCTTCCACCAAACCTGCATGGCCCAAATCCTTCACGTTCAGGTCATCCAAGCTGGTTGCAACCTTCGCACCAGTTGCCTTTGCGAGCTTCTCCATGTCACTTTTCTTCACTCTCCTCACTGCAACCAAGCCCTTCTTCGAGAGGAAGTGCTGCGCGACATCATCAATTCCCTTCTGGCAGAACACTACATCTGCGCCGCTTGCAGCTATCTTATCAACCATCTCCCTCAGCATCTTCTCCTCCTGCTTCAGGAATGCCTCCAGCTGCTCAGGTGACGTAATCTCTATCTTTGCATCAGTTTCTGTCTTCTCAATCTCCAGAGCGGAGTCAACCAGCGCAATTTTTGCATTCTCCACCTTCTTTGGCATTCCTGGATGCGCTATCTCCTTGTCAACCAGCACCCCGTTTATCAATTGCGTGTCGTCGATGTCTCCACCCTCCTTCTTCTCCACCTTTATGAAATCATCATCAACAACTACTTTCCCATCTTTCCTCTCTGCAACCTGCTTCACTGCATTCACAACCAGCTTTCCCAGCCTGTCCTTTGCCTTTCCCCAGCCAACTGTCTTGGAGCCCATTGAAATCGATGCAATCTTCTCCAGAGTCTCCGTGTCCTCAAGGGTCACCTTGTAGCTTATGTCTTTCAGCAACTTCTCGCAGTACCCCGCAGCACCCTTGTAACCACTTATGATTGTGCTTGGGTGTATACCCTGGTCCAGCAGCTCTCCAGCCCTCTTGAGCAGTTCCCCTGCGAGCATCACTGCAGTGGTTGTCCCATCCCCAACCTCCTTGTCCTGCGTCTTGGCTATCTCCACCATTATTTTCGCTGCTGGGTGCTCCACATTCATCTCTTCCAGTATTGTCGCTCCATCGTTGGTTATCACTATGTCGCCCATCTCGCTGACAAGCATCTTGTCCATTCCCCTGGGACCAAGAGTTGTTCTCACAGCATTTCCAATCGCATATGCTACAGCTATGTTTGTCCTCTGCGCATCCCTTCCCAGAAGCCTTGAAGCTCCCTCAGGAAGAATGAGCACGCGCTCTCCGCCCATTTGTGCTTCTGTTGCCATTTAAAAACACCTCCAAATCTAGATTAATGCAATTAGCATTTTTACTATATATGTATGCATACAGATTTAAATAGTTTACGCGCCTCTCTCCTCAATGAGCTTCATCAACTCCCTCGCCTTCCTAATCTCCCTTATTTCCTCTCTCCTAACAACAGGTATTCCTGCAATGCTATCCTTGCTGTACCTGTTTAGAATGAAGCATGAGCCTGAGCCGAATGCATCCATTATGTTTGAATATATTCCCGCCCTCTTTGCCATCGTCCTCCTGTCCGCTTCCTCCCCTGCAAAGAGCAGCTTCCTCTCCCTCCCCAGAATATCAAACGGGGCAGTCTCAGTTTTCACGCTCTCAAACCCCAGTATGCTAAGCAGCGTGTCCTCGCTCACGAACTTCTGCCTTCCTTTGAATGGGTCTATGAACTTTCTCAGCTCCATCCCAAGTATCTCCTCAATCTTCCTTGCATTCTCCTCACTTGCGTATATCTTTCCATGCTCATACCTGTAAAGCGTGTCTTTTGAGATACCTGATTTCCTCGCAAGCTCCTCCAAACTCAACTTCAGCTCCTCTCTCCTACTCGCCATCTTCCTCTCATCAATATCTACAAGCAGCTCCCTGAACTTCCTCATTCTTGGAAGCTCCTCCCTCCCAACAATTCCTTTAAATGTTTTCAGAGTGCCAGCAGAAACCTTGTGTCTCTCATACAGCACTCCATCTCGCAGCTTGTATTCATTGCTCTTCTCACCAACAAGAAAACCATTGCCAGAGAGCATGCCCGCAATCTTTCTCATATCCTCTGCCTGCTGCTTGGTGAATGCATCAATGTTCTCCAGCACTTTAACAAGCAAAGCCTCCCTCTCCCGTTTCGCCAGCATATCAAAGCAGCTGTGTATTTTTGTGCAATAAACTGAGAGGTAGTTGCAGTTGAGAAGCACCTCCGCTACCTCTTGTACAAGTTGTTCCCTCATAAAATAATTTTACCAATTCAGAATTATATACCTTCCCTCAAATATAGAGAGCATGGTTGAGGCATGCATCTTTGACATAGGCGGGGTGCTCATAAGAACAGATCTAGCTCTGCGCAATGCAGTAAAGCGCTCATTAGAGATGAACGGCCTGCAGGCACCACCAGACAGTGAGATAAATAAATATCTGGGAACCGGCGGCAGGAATATTCTCAAGAGCGTTCTATACTCTATTTACACTGGCAATGACTTCGATTCATTTTTTGAGAGGTGCTACGGCACTCTTAAAACAATATTCCCAGACAAGGTTCTCGATAACCTTGAGCTTCTGCCTGGCGCGGAACGCTGTCTGCAGGAGCTGTCCCTCAGACAAATCAAACTGGCCTGCCAGACCGCGGCAACGAAAAAAGATGCACTGACCCTGCTCAGGCACTTCAACCTGCTAAGCTATTTCCCCATCTTGGTGACATACGATGATGTTAAAAAAATCCGCCCAGACCCTGAAGCCATGTACTTGGCTATGAAAAAACTCAGCATAGCAGACAAAACTCAGTGCTTATACATCGGGGACAGCATCACGGACATCAGATTTGCCAAGAACAGCGGTGTAAAAATAGCATGCGTGGCAACTGGGGGTCAGCCAAAAGAGATTTTAGAGAAGGAAAAGCCGGATTATCTGATAAAAAATCTGATAGAGCTTCTTAATTTGATTTAATGCTCCAGCCGGGATTTGAACCCGGGTCGCCGGCTCTCCTTGCAATAAGCTCGAAAGGCCGGGATCCTTGACCGGACTAGACGACTGGAGCGGAAACTACTCTTTAAGCAGTTGTTCTATAAAACCCCTCACCACCTCAAATACTTCTTGGGGCTTTCCATCCGCATCAACTTCCACCCATTTACCCGCAAGAAAATCCACCTCGTGCAGCTTCAGGTAATTCTCCCTAACTTTCCTGAGCAACACAACATCCTCCTCATGCCTGTCCATCTCCTTCTGCCTGCTCTTCCTCTCCATTGAAACCTCGGGCAAGATGTCAAGCAACACAACCAGGTCAGGCTTCACAAAATTCATCGTCTCAACCATCTCCACCCCTTTCTCAAAGGGCACGCCCTTGCTGCACTGGTAGGCAATTGTTGAATACACATACCTGTTCAGTACCACAATCTCCCCACCCTTCAGCTTCCTCCCAATCTCCCCCTGGTCCTTTGCTATGTCCAGCATGTAGATGACGAACTGCGATAGCGGAGTGAGCTCCAATCTCTTCTTCAGGAAACTATCAATCATTTTCCCAAACGTGCTGCTCGCATCAGGATACTTGTACACACTCAGCCTCTTCCCTTTCAAAAACTTCAGAATGAGCTTGAGCTGCGTCTCCTTCCCGGAGCCGTCAATCCCCTCAAGACAGATTAGCTTGCCTCTCATCATAATCAACTGTATCTTAAATTCGCAGCGGATTTTATATAAGCTTTTCACTGGAAAGTTACCCCCCTCCAAGAGCTTTATAAACCGTAGTAACTAAGTTTTGTACAGAAAAAACTACCGAGGGGCACTCGGGAAGTAACGCCTGCAATTCCTTGCAGAAAGAGAGAGATGTTGCATTGGCAACGTCAATGAAGCAGGAAGCCCACAAAGTGGGCATGTCACAATAATCTACTTGGGTTAGGCCGGCTCCCCCCAGTATACACTTAGAGGTGGCTCGCAAAAGAGAGATATTTATAATCTTTCTGCGTATATACTTCACAGTCTTGAAGAAGCGCATCTCTCAGGATTGAGGTATGTTAAATGGAATTCGTGAAGGACCTAATTTCTATACGGGATTTGGAGAAGAAACACATCGACCTGATTTTGAAAAAATCCTCCGAAATGGAGCGGGCGCTCAAGGGAAACAAGAAACTCAATTCTCTCGGAGGAAAGGTTGTAGCGACGCTATTCTTCGAGCCAAGCACCAGAACGAGGCTCTCCTTCCAGACAGCGGCAATGAGGTTGGGCGCAAAAGTTCTAAGCTTTGAGAATGTAGGGGCGAGCTCAATAGTGAAGGGGGAGACATTCTCTGACACAATACGCATGGTGGATGGTTACTCAGACCTCTTAGTTGTGAGGCACGCCAAGGAGGGCTCGGCACGCTATGCCGCTCAGCTTGCGGAGCACCCAGTCATCAACGGAGGGGATGGGGGAAACCAGCACCCCACGCAGACACTGCTTGACTTATACACGATAAAGAGGGCGAAGAAGAAGATTGACGGCCTTAATGTGACGCTGCTCGGTGACCTGAAGCATGCAAGGACAATGCGCTCCCTTCTCTACGGCTTGAGCATGTACGGAGCAAATATAACATTGGTTGCACCTAAAGGGCTTGAGATGAACAAGGAGGTAATAAAAGAAGTGCAGGGAAGGTTCAACGCAAAGGTGGAGGAGAAATCAACGATGCATCTGGCAGACGCGGATGTGCTCTACCTCTGCAGAATTCAGAAGGAGCGTTTCTCAGACCAGTATGAGGCAGAGAAGGTGCAGAAGGAGTTCAGGATAACCGAGGATGCGATAAAAGGGGTGAAGGACAGTTTGATAATACTGCACCCACTCCCTAAGATTGATGAAGTTGCCCCAGAAGTCGACAGGAGCAAGTATGCATACTACTATGAGCAAGCGAAGATGGGGATTCCCGTGAGAATGGCAATAATGAATACGATGGTGGTTTGATGCCTCTTGTAGTTGAAAAAATTGAAGATGGAACGGTGATTGACCACATACCTGCTGGACTGGGTCTGAAGGTGCTTGAGATTCTGAGAATCGACAGAAGCTATGGAGCCCGAGTAGCGCTGATGATGAATGTCCCCAGCAAGAAGATCGGGAAGAAGGACATAGTAAAGGTTGAGGGGAAGATGCTGGATGACAAGTCAGTTAACAAAATTGCATTGATAGCTCCGAATGCTACTCTCAACATCATCAAAAATTCCGAGGTAGTGGAGAAGAAGGTTGTGCAGCTGCCAACCGAGCTGCGCGGCGCTTTCAAATGCCCCAACCCCGAGTGCATAACAAACATGGAACCAATAGAGACGCTTTTCAGGATGGAGAAGCCGGCGGAGAGGAAGCTGCGCTGTGGTTTCTGCGAGATGACTTTTGAGGCCAGCGAACTCCTCGCATAGTAACACGTATATTTATATAACCTAGAGATGATAATATCACACGTGGTGGTAGCTCAATGGAGAAGGAAGAGCATTTTCTCAGCAAGATAAGAAGGCAGGGCAGTGGGCTTCACATCTATTTCCCAACAGAGGTGATAAAGAACCCCAACTTCCCGCTCAATGAGAAGGATGCGGTTGTCATAAAACTGGACCCGAAGAAAAAGACAATTGTGATAAAGAAGGTTGACTGGAGCAACTTAGTTGGAGAAACCACAACAATTGAGTAATTTTTTTTTCCAAAAGAAACGAATATTATTTAAGCTCAACTACATATAATCATGGAGCGAATACTGCTTCTCAGCCCTAATTCTTCAGACTTTATAAAAAAAATTCCCAAATATCATTCAATTATCATAAAACACTTTCCAGATGGAGAGAATTACATCAGAATTCCAATAGACTGCAGAGGCAAGGATGTCATCGTCTTCCACCGCTGCTACCCCGAGCAGGACAAATCGCTGATTCAGCTCTTTCTCATCCTAAAAACACTGAAAGAGAGTGGAGCTTCCAGCATACGGGCAGTGGTTCCCTGCATACCCTACGCGAGGCAGGACAAATTATTCCTGAAAGGGGAAGCTCTCAGCTCCAAAATAATATGCGAACTCATAAAACACAGCGGCTGCGATGAGCTCATAACATTCGACTGCCACTTTCTCAAGAGAGAGGGTGAGTTCAGCTATGCCGGCCTTAAAATAAAGAACATCTCACTCTCCCAACCAATTCTCTCTTATTTCAAGAGGAAGCTGCATTCCCCCAAAATCATCTCACCTGATGAGGGAGCATCATACCTGCTCGCAAAGGAAACTGACAAGGGTATTATCAGAAAGAAAAGAGGGGCGTACTCAAAGGGGGAGACAGTCTACAGAAAGCCAGAACTTGAAGTAGGGTTTGATGTGAGGGGAAGAGACATTATTATTATTGATGATATAATTGGGACGGGGAGCACTATGCTCAAAGCAGTTGAAGCATGCAAGAGGCTCGGCGCGAAATCCATCTTCTGCGGCGCATCTCACGGGCTCTTCCTCTCCAACTCGCTGAAAAAGTTAAAAAGAGCTGGCGCAAAAGAAGTTATTGCGAGCGACTCGGTAAAATCTCCCGCTTCAAAAATCAGCATAATAGATTCACTGGGAGGGGTGCTGTGACAATACACACAAGAATGGAAAAACTGGCGGAAAAAATAGCGGAGCAGCTGAGAGAAATTGACAGGAAGAGCATAGACCAGTTTGTTGAAGCACTCACAAATATTTCCCCTCCACCTTAGCGAAATCCTCCCTGAACTTTTTTATGCCCGCGTCCGTGAGAGGATGATTCCACATCTTCGCGAGGACATCCGCCGGTATTGTGGCAATGGGCGCGCCTGCCCTCGCGGCCTCGACCACGTGAAGAGGATGACGTATGCTCGCGACTATCACCTGCGTTTTGAAGCCGTAATTCTTGTAGATTTGCATCATGTCGCGCACCAGCCCCATCCCATCCATTGAGTTATCATCAAGCCGCCCTATGAAGGGGGAGACGAAGCTCGCGCCTGCCTTCGCGGCGATGAGTGCCTGGCTCGGGCTGAAGACGAGCGTCACGTTAGTATGTATCCCTTTTTTCTCTAGAATGCGCACGGCCTTCATCCCCTCCTCGCTCATTGGAATTTTGACGACGATGTTCGGCGCCCACTTCGAATAAACCTCCGCCTCCTTCACGAGCTCCTCGCACGTTGTCCCATTCCCCTCAACTGAGATGGGGCCTTTCACGAGCGCGGCTATCTCCTTTATGAGCGCGTGCTGGCTTCTCCCTTCCTTTGCAATTAGCGTCGGGTTCGTGGTAACCCCATCAACAACGCCTGCCTTTACGGCCCTCTTTATCT